>Ga0209515_10001419_pt1 | contig 40350 bp, 34 predicted proteins | sample Subgroupgradi54m_FD_187454 | JGI IMG/M metagenome (GOLD analysis project Ga0209515, IMG submission 187454) | Subsurface groundwater microbial communities from S. Glens Falls, New York, USA - GMW60B uncontaminated upgradient, 5.4 m (SPAdes)... ... | reverse complement strand
CGGCCGACGTGAGGCCTTAATGCTCCAGTTCTCATTTCGAAACCGGCCCCTCCGCGAGTGCTTCCGTTTTTCCGTTTCCATATTCACTAACGATAATCACTAGTTCCGGAACTAGTTCACATGCCGTATTCGTCACGCGGCACCTTGAGGCCGAACTATTGAGTAAGTCGGTCGGTGTAGCTTGGGGTGTTGGGGGGATTGTAATGCGGAAACCGTGGTTTTTCAATGGGTGACCAAGATACACTGAGGGTTAGGGTCGTGTATCTTGGGATGGGTTGAAGACGGCGCCGAGGTCTAGGCGGTCGGCAGTGTATGTCTAATATGGTTAGGGTAGCCCCAGCCTAATCTAATTTGGGTAGCGGAGATGCCGCAGGCAGGGTAGTTAAAGCCCGGAGCGCACCCGCCATCCGGCCTTCGCGATCGGCATTCGGCGGCCGACCCCGAACGCCTTTGATGAAATCTTGATTGACGGCGGCGCCTGGCGGCGCTTGAACTCGCTCCAGTCCATGCGGTCGAGCAAGGTCTCCGCGACGGCGCGGTCGCCGACGGCGCGGGCGACGCGGCCCGGCTCGAGACGGGCCTGGACCCAGGCCTCGAGCGCGTCGTCCACCTGATCGTAAGGCGGCAGGTCGTCCTGATCCTTCTGGTCCGGCTTCAACTCCGCCGAGGGCGCTTTCGAGATCGAATTTTGAGGGATCAGCTCTCGGTCGGCGTTGAGCCAGCCCGCGAGCTCGTACACCAGGCGCTTGGGCGTGTCGGCCAGCGGGGCCAGCGCGCCGCACATGTCGCCGTATAAAGTGCAGTAGCCGACCGCGAGTTCGGACTTGTTGCCAGTCGTGAGCACGAAGCCGCGATGGGCTTTATTGGCGAGGCCCATCAGGATGACGCCGCGCGCGCGCGCCTGCAGATTCTGCTCGGCGAGGTCGGGAGTTCCCTTGCCCCATTTTTCGCCGAGGGCCTGAAGCAGCGCGTCGTAGACGCCGGCGATCGGCGCCGAGAGAAGCTCGATGCCGAGGTTTTTGGCGAGCGCTGTCGCGTCATCGAGGCTTCCCTGCGAGGAGTAGGAGGAAGGCATGCTCACGCCCACGACGCGGTGCGGGCCGAGCGCGCGCACGGCGAGGGCCGCGGCGACGGCCGAGTCGATGCCGCCGGAGAGGCCGATGAACGCGGTTTGCAGGCCGCACTTGCCGGCGAAGTCCTTGATGCCCAAGGTGAGAATCTCGCCGATCTGTCCGATGGCGGACGGTTCCGGCGCGAGCGTCGCCCCTTCCCAGGATTTCGCGTCGATGACTAATAAATCCGAGTTGGCGAAGGCGGCGCGGGCGCGCAATTGACCCTTCGAGTCGTAGGCGAGGCTGCCGCCGTCGAAGACGATCTCGTCGTTGCCGCCGACCGCGTTGCAGTAGAACAAGGGTTTCTTCAGGCGCTTGGCGTGCTCGGCGAGAAGCTTCTTGCGGAGCTCGGTCTTCCCGCGCAGAAACGGCGAAGCCGATAAGTTTAAAAGAATGTCGGCGCCGGCTTTGGCCTGCGCGGTGACGGGATCGGTGGAATAGAGCCGGCGCGTGGAAGAGGGGTCTTTGGCCCAGGCGTCCTCGCAGATCGTGACGCCGAACTTGAGACCGCCCCAGGAGACCGGCTTATTCTCGGAGGCCGGTTCGAAGTAGCGCGCCTCGTCGAAGACGTCGTAGGTGGGAAGCAAGGTCTTATGTCTCACCGCGACGACCTTGCCGTTGTGGAGGAGTGCCGCGGAGTTGCGCGCCGGCTTGCCGACTTTGAGCTTGCTGCGCGAGACGAAGCCCACGAGAGCGGCGGTGCCGCGGACCTTCTTGGCGAGTGCGGCCAGAGCATTTTCGTTGGCCTCGGCAAATCCCGGCTCTTCCCAGAGGTCGAGGGCCGGGTAGCCGCCGAGCGTCTGCTCGGGGAAGACGGCGAGTGCGGCACCCCGGCGGGAGGCTTCGTCGAGCGCTACGAGAATTTTCTCGGAGTTGCCGCGCAGGTCGCCGACGGTGGTGTCGACCTGCGCGAGCGCGATTTTCACGCTAGGCCCCCGCCGTATCGCAGGCGCTGGCGAAGACCTGGCCGGCGCCCATGAACGCGGCCTCGATGGCATCCGAGACGGCGTTGCACGTTTGGCCGCCCGCGAGCTTGGCGATGGGCGCGATGCCCTCCATCGCCCAGGTCATGAGGTCGGCGGGGTCTTGCTGCGCGGCCGCGGCGACCGCGCTCATCTGGCTCAGGATCGCGACCGCGGTGCGCGGGAGATCTTGTTCGAGGATGAGCATGCCCGACATGAGGCCGCGGCACACGGCTGAGACGGTGTCGCGCGGCGCCTGCTGAGCCCGCGTGCCGGTGATGGCCTTGGTCACCATCTGCCGGGCGACTTCACCCGCGCCGTGGGGCGGATCGGCGACGCCCTTGAGACGCTCGACGACGATCTCCTGCGCGAGTTTCTCAAGGCTGAAATCGTCCATGGCGGCCTTGGATTATACCATCTTGCGCGGAGGGTGTCGGGGTGGTACACTCCCGCCAATGAGACGCCTCGGTTTGGCCTTCGCCGCGACCGGACTGGCCTCCTGCGCGACTATGCCCCCGCCGCAGCCGCACTCGCTGGATCATGGGCTGCTGATCGCGCGCGCGCAAGCCCGCGGCGCGATCTTCTGGCGCCGGACCAATCCGGCCGATTCGGCGAGGATCGTCGCACTCGACTCCAAGGGCGTGCCCGTTCCCGGCCTAGAGGCGATGTCGGGTCTCGCGGTAAACGGGTACATGGTCTTCTTCGGCATGCCGGCGGGCCGCTATGTCCTGCGCACGGCGTCCTTCCCGGCGCGCGGCGTGCGCTATCAATTGACGGCGCCCCTGGAGGCGGAGGCCAAGCGCGCCGTCGTCCTGCGCCCCGGAACCGCGGCGTATCTCGGCGACCACGGCTTCAACTCGATCTGGCCGGAATTCATGGTCGCGGTGGAGCGCGGGGCCCGCATCGTCGCCCATTGGCTGACGCCGTTTCTGAAGCGGCCGCTGCTGCCGCGCGACGCGCCGATGCGCGACTTCGAGGCCGGGCCCGCCGCCGAAACGAAGGCCCTGCTCGCGGTGCGCGGCGCTTTGTCGGGCACGCAGTGGCGCCGGATCGTGGACGCGCGGCTGCGAGAGCTCTCCGCGCCCGAACCCGCGAAAATCTCCGGAGTTATGCGCCCGCGCGAGCTTCCGCTCAAAGAGGAACCGTTCCTGGGCTGGCGCGACACGCTTGACTGGGGCGAGCCGAGACGGGCTGCCGGCGGGCTCGCTTGGCGCAGGCCCGGCGGCGAGGCTCAGATCGCCGTGTTCTTCACGACGGCTTCAGCCCCCGGCTTCAGGGGCTGGGACGCGGCCGTCTCCGAACTGCGGCGCTCGGCTTGGGCGAGTGTGGAGGACAGCGGCGGCGTCTATGAGGTGCGCGTCGCGACGCGCGTCGGGCTCTCCGTGCGCACGACCAAGTATAAATATCCCGACGGCGTGCTTGTGGGCAGCGAGACGGCCGTGATTCTGACCGAAACGACTATGGTCCCGGACGGCTATGGCCAGTATACCGCGCGCCTGCGCGCGCCGCGCGGCGAGTTTGAAGCCGTGCTGCCCGCCTATCGCGAATTCCTGCTGCAGCTCGTGCTGGGCCCGCCCAAGCCCAAGTCCGCGCCCAAGCAGGAGCCGGTCATGCCGTTTCTCGGCGGCCCGAGGTGAGCGGCGATGAGCGCCGCACCGGCGCGCGGTTCTTTACCGAACTCAGCGTCGTGCTCGCGCCGTCGAAAGGCGGCGCGCCGATCGACGACCGGGCCACCGCCCACGACGTCTCGCTCAAGGGGTTCAAGGTCGAGACTCAGGCTCAGCTCGCGCAGAACACTCTGGTGTCCTTCTCTCTGGAACTGCCGGAGGGCGCCCACGCGGCCGGCAAGGGGCGCGTCGTCTGGAGCAACCGCGAGACGTTCGCGACCTGGGCGGGGGTCGAGATCGTGTCGATGAAATGGAGCGACAAGCGCCGGCTCTCCCAGTACCTGAATCCCGACAACGTGGATTGGACGCGGCTGTCGAGCCTGAGCACCACGCTCGTCATGGTGATCATCGTCGTCATCGCCGCGCACCGTATTATCGTCAGCGCCCAGCTGCGCTCCCTGCTGGCGACGCTCGCGCCGAAAATTCTCGCGCTGTTCGTGATGGGCTGGGCTTTGGTGGGGATGCTCAAGCGCAGGCGCTAGCTAGAAGCCGTCGCGGCAGCGGGGGTCCATCGCGTCGCGCAGAAAGAGGCGCGCGCCGCTTGCGCGGAGGACGAAGCCCCACCGTTCGTGCCCCCACAACGGTTCGCCGCGGGTATAGGCGAGCAGAAAAGGGCTTCCGTTGCCGCCGGGATCGTAGGCGAGGAAGCGCAGCTGCGCGGTCTCGCTCATAAGATCGTGCGGCATCTCGACGCAGCGCCCGATGAGGCGGTCGCCGTCCGCGAGTCTTAGGCAGCGTCGGTGCGACGAGGAAATCTGCGCGTCGGTGATCAGGGCCGTGGGCTTCTTGAGCCCGGCGACGGCCGGATGCGCGGCGAAGTCGATCTTCATCGCGATCTTGTCCGCTCTCGGGTCGGCGAGGAAGGCGGCGGAACCCTCGTCGTCCGCGCGAAAGCGGTACGCGCCGGTTTTTCCCTCCTCGAGCGCGGCCGCGGCGAGTGTGGAGCCGAGCAGCCGGTACAGCGGCTCGTCGACTTTATTTTCGAGCGCGTCGTAGCGCGCGTGCGAGCCCTTGAGTTGGAATCCGGCCGAAACCTTGATTGCCATCACGGGATCGCCGACGGTCGAGCGCGGTCCCTTGAGCAAAGCCGCGCGCAGCTTCAACGGCTTCTTGTTCCGGCAGACGCCACCGTAGGTCGCGGAGGCGCGGCCGACCACGAAAAGGTCCGCGCCCAGGCTGCCGACGATGAGAAAGCGCGCGCCCGGCATCAGGTCCTTGCCGTGTCCCGACTTGCGCGGCTTGTCGAAGATCACCCACTGGTTGCCGGACTGGTAGACCGGGAACAGGCCTTTGGAACCGTACTCGTCCTGCGCGGCGCACGGAGACGCGAGGGCGGCGAGCAGGAGGAAAGCGAGCAAGCGCATGGCCGAGAGAATATCAAATCCCGCGCGGCAGACGCAGTTCGGCGGGCGCGCGCGGCCGTCGGCGCGGGAGTTCGGACTCGAGCCACGCGCCGAGCTCCGCGCCGCTGGCGGCGTCGTAGAGCACGGCTCCCTCTCCCGGCGTGATCACGGCGACCATCTTGAAGTCGGCGCTGTAGACGAGCTCGACGCCGTCGGTAAGGCGCAGCAGCCCATGCGCGTTCCAGTCCGCGAAGCGCCGCCAGCTCCAGAGTTCCCCGTCGTGCAGCGCGAACCAGACTCCGCTTTTCTTGCCCCACCATAATTCCTGATGACGGAGCAGCGGGGCGTACTCCGGTTCCGAGACGGCCCACCAGCGCGAGTCGTCCTTCCACAGCCAGAGCCAGCGCGCGTCGTGGGTCAAGCCGCGCGCCGCGCCGTCGTGCCACAGAGGACCGTCGTCCCAGTGGGGCTTAGCTCGGCGGCACGCGGTCGCGGTCCGGCTGGGATCCAGGGTCTCGAGGACGCTCGGTTCGAAGGCGAGCGCCGGCACGGGAGAGCCGTCGGGCAGCGAGGGCGGCTTGCGTCCCTTCAGGCGCGAGAGGTCGGGCGGCTCGATGGAGGCGGGCGGAGGGCGCAGGGTGTCCCGTCCGAGCAGCTTCGAGAGGAGCGGGGGCCGGACTCGCCGCGCGGCGGCGGTTTTTATACGCGACGCGCCCAAGCGGCGGGGCGGCCGAAATAACGGGAACGCGCGCGCGCGGCGCCGCGCCCCCGCCGTTGGGGCGGGACCGCCGCCGTTTTGACTGGGATCCCCCTCGCGGGCGACGGCCTCGTCGGCGTCTGCCCATTCATCCGACACGGTCGCACTGTGTGCGAGCGGAGCGCCTCGCGGAAGTTCCTGCCCGGTGTCCGTAACCGGAGTTTCGCGCCGCGGAGTTGCGGCCGCGCGGTCTTCGCGGCCGTTCGGGGACCACGACTCGTTCGAGGCCGGCGCAGGGACGGGGTCCGCTTGCGCGGGAGCAGGGGACCTTTGTTCAACCCGGTCGCGGCGCGCCGCAGCGCTCGAGGACGACGCGGCGCCCGTCCCGCTTGGAAACGGCCGGTCGGCGAGCGCGTCGCGCCAACCGGCGCTTACATCTTCGGCGTTTGTTGGCGCGGACATCACACGGCCGCCGGAGCCTTCGCGCGCGACCGCGAGGCCTGAAGGCGGGGTCCAGGCGATCGCGGCGGCGAGCACGGCGGCGCTCGGCGGCGCGCGTCGCGGGCCGGGGCGCAGTTCCGGCATTCGCTGGGGACGGTAGAGAACCAAACAGAGGCCGAATAACGCCGCGGCGATGGCTGCCGGGGCGGCGCGTCGTCGGGCTCCCATGTCGTGAGGATGGCCCCGGCGCCGGGCGGGAATCAGGGTCTCAGTGCCCAGATCATCCATGGGTCTTTAGACCTGCGTCCTATTTGGTTGTAACAGCGCACTCACCGGCCTGCTCAAGCCGTGACTTTCCGCAATGAGCCTGTTGTGCGCCCCGCATAGGAGGCGGATGTTGGCGGGATCGTTTGAACTGCCTCCGCGTGACCAGGGGCGGACATGGTCGAACTCCAAGGCCCGACGGCTGTCGCATCTGCGGCCGTTAGGAGCCTCGTAGGTGCACCGCCCGCAGTCACGCTTCCACACCTGTCGCCGGATCCATTTTGGGATCTTTCTGGTCCGTGATTCAGCCTTGCGGCCTTCCGGCCAAAGACCGGGGTCCTTGAGCCTGAGCAGGGCCTCTAGGGCCGCCATGAAAATATCCTCGAATCGTCCCTCAGGGAACCTGTGGCACAGTCGCGACCTGGCCCTATCGAGAAGCTCGCGCAAACGGGGCCCCGCGCCGAAAGAAACTTCCCATTTGAGTTCGGGTTGCGTCGGTGGGCCAAGGGGAGCGACGGCGGCGAAAAGAGGCATGTCGCAGACGGACTCGGGCCTGACGGCGAGTACTCGGATGCTATCTCGCGGCTCCGGACGCGGACACAGCGGAGCCAGGAGGGCCGAGACCTCCTGCACGGTCTTGCCCCGAGCCTGCTGGACCAGGTCCTGCGCGCCCTCCCCATCGAGATGGGGGTGGAGCAGCACGAGGGATCTCAGGTGGACTTCGCCTCTTCGGAACAAGTCAGGAAGCTCGGGTCTCTTGCGCACCGAGCGGGCCGCGCGGATGCGGTGGAAGGCGCTGGGCTCGGAGTAGCCCAACTCCTTGACGCAGTATTCAAACAACGAGGGGTAGGCCCGCTCGCGTACCAGATTGCGGCTATCCACCTCCGCCAGGTGCGCTACCACCGCGGCCGTGTCCTCGCGCTCCTGTCTTACCAGGTCCTTGAGGCGGCGGAGAAGTTCATCGTCATCGAGTGCGACTAGGTCCATGATTCCCCCGCAGGTGTACACGTGTACACCTGCACCCTTCTTACGATTGACCCCCCAAAAAAGTTGCATTTCCAGACTTGTCTTTGTAACAAACCCCTCCTATACTACGGGCGACCCCATGGACCCGCTCCACGCCTGGAAGGACGATTTCAGCCGCGAGGTTGAAGAGGTGCTCGCTTCGCGCGCGCGCGCGCTGGAACGCGGCGAGGGCGCGCCTTCTGAAGGCTTCGGCGGCCGTCTCGCCGACCTCGTCATCCCTCCCGCCGGGGCCTATGCGGAGCTTCGCGACGCGAAGCGGGCGCTCGAGCTGGCTTCGGCGGAGCATCTCGAGCTGCACGAGAGGCTGGAGACCAAGGAGGCGCAGTTCGCGCGCGAACGCGAGGCCCGGGAGCGCATGAAGGACGGGGTGGCGAAGCTCGCGGTGATGCTGCGCACGGAGCGCGCGGCTCGCCTCGTGGCGCAGGCCGAGGCGAAGAAGGCCTGGCTTGAGGCCGAAGCCGGGTCGAGCGTGCTTGCCGCGGCCCGGCTCGACGCCGATCATGCCTCGGCGCGCGCCGAGGACTGGGAGCGCGAGGCGATGGCGCGCGTGCGCGCGGCGCGCGAACTGCAGGCGCGCATTGATCGCGTGCTGCTCGACTCCGACGCGCGGGACGCCGAACTGGCCTCCCTGCGCGCGCGGCTTGACGCCGCGCTCGTGCGCGCGCAAACGAGCGAGACGGAGTACGCGTCCACGCGCGCGGACGCCGCGTCGCACGCAGTGCTCGCCTCGCAGATTGAACTCGAGCGCGTCGAAGCCCAGCGCGAGGCGCAGGCCGCGGCGGGGCGCATGGTGCGCGCCGAGTCCTCCGAGCGCGCCGCGCTTTCGCGCAACGCGGCGCTGGAGGCCGAGATGCGCCTGCTGAGCGCCTCCTGCGCCTCGTTCGAACGCGAGGCGCAGGGACTGGCCGCGGACATGGCGAAGGCCCGCGATGAGGCGGCCGGCGCCTCGGCCCGCGAGCGCGCGTCCCTACAGGCCCTGGCCTCGGAGCGCTCGCGCGTCCAAGCCGAGACCGCCGCGATGATGGAGCGTTCTGAGAGTCTGCGAGCGGAAGGCGCGCGCGCTCTCGATCGCGCCCGCCGTCTCGAGGCGGAACTGCCTGTTCGCCTGGAAGCGGCCATGCGCGAGGAGCGCGCCCGGCTCAACTCCGAACGCGAGACGGCCGACCACGAGCTCCAGCTCGCCCGCGAGGCCCGGCGCGAGGCGGCGGCGCGCGCGGCCGACAGCGAAATCCTCCTCAATGAGACCCGCGCGGCCGCGATGCGCGACGCCCGCGAGCAGGGCCAGGCTGCGTACGCCTCGGGCCTGGGCATCGCCCAGTCCCAGGCCGAGCACGCGGAGCGCGCCCTCGAAGCCTCCCGCCGCGCCGAAGCGGCCGCCTCCGAGAAGGCGCGCATCGCGATCGCGGCCCTCGCCGAGTACCGCGACCGTGCCGAGGCTTCGGTGGCGGCCGCCCGCCGGGCCGAGGCCTCGCTCCAGGCCCGGCTCGCGGGAGAGGTCGCCCGCCGCGACGCGGTCCTGGAGGAAGAACGCGCGACTTTGCGCGCGCAATTCGAGGACACGCGCGCCAAGCTCGAGGACGAGATGGACGCCGAGCGCCGCGCCCTGCGCGAGCGCTGGCTGGAACAGACCGAGGCGCTTGACCGCCTGCGCAAGGATTTGGAACGTGGACGCCCCGGAACCTAAACCCGACATCGACGTGCCCGCGCTGCCGCCCGCTTTCGCGGCTGAGACCGTCGCGGCGGAAATGGACGCGATGGACGCCGTCCGCCTCGAGGTCCGCGTGGAGGAGCTCGAGCGCCGCCTGCGCGCGCGCTCCATCGAGCTCGAGACCGAACTGAAGGCCAAGGAGCGCCTGCGCGAGCGCGTGCGCGAGCTCACGACGCGCGTCGACGAACTTCAGGACACCGCCTCGACTTTGCACCGCGAGGCCGCGTCCTCGACCTCGCTCGCCCACGAGCTCGACGATACGCTGAAAGTCGCGGCGGAGGCCCGCGCCCAGCTCGGCGCCGCCCTTGAGGCCGAGCGCAATCGCCGCGTCGAGGTCGAACTCCAGTTGTCCGAGAGCTCGACCTCTCTCTCGGCCCGCGCCGCCGAGCTCGAGGGCGATGTGATGCGTCTGGCGGGAGAGGGCGCGGCACTTCTCGCCCGCGCGGATGCGGCGGAGAAAGGCGCGGCGCTCGTTGAGGCGGATCTGTCGAGAGTCCGGGAGGAGGCGCGCGCGCTTGCCGCGCAAACCGAGGCGCAGGCCGACGCGGCGCGCAAGCGCGAGGAGGAGCTTGCCGCCGCGCGCCGCAATCTCGCGCAGGTCCGCCAGAAAACCATCGGTCACGAGGCGCATATCGAATCGCTGCGCGCCGACCTCGCGGAGACGTCCGCCGCGCGCGTTCAGGCCAATACCGCCGCTTCCCAGCTGCGTTCTTCGCTCGATGACGCGACGGCTCGCGTCGAACGCGCGCAGGCCGAGCTCGACGCCTCCCGTGATCGTGTCGAGTCGCTCGGCCGCGATGTCGCCGGGGCGCAAGCCGCGCTCGCTCAATCCGTCGCCGCCGCCCGCGTCCTCGAAGACGAAGGGCGGGGCCAGCGCTTAGAGCTCGAGGCCGCCGCAACCCGGCGCCGCGAGCTCGAGACCGAGCTGAAGGCTTCGCGCGCCGAACTGGGCCAGTCCCAAGCGACCCGCGAAGAGCTGGCCGCCTCCACCGCCGAGACGCGCGCGACGCATGAGACTTTGACCGTCCGCGCGGCCAAGACCGACGCTGAACTGCTCGCCGCGCGCGCCCGTGTCGAGGAACTGAGCCGCGGGGTGAGCGCGTCAAAGACAGCCTTGGAGCAGGCCCGCCTCCTCACGCGCCGCAGCGAGGACGAGGCGCGGCGCCTGCAGACCGTGATCGACGGCCTGCAGAAAACATTCGATGAACGCCAGGCCGCCGAGGAGGCCAAGGCGCAACAGGCCGTCGAGGAAGCCGAAAAGATTCGTCGTGAAGGCGTCGAGGCCTTCGAGAAGGCGCACGAGGCGGAGGTCCGCCAGGACCTGGAAAGAGAGAGCGTCCAGAAAGAGCTCGCAACGGGCATGGGTCGGCTCGCCGCCGAGTCGGAGCAGTTGAAAGCCAAGGTCGAGAAGCTCAAGGCTGAGCTGCGCGCTCGCGCCGACCGCGAGGTGGCCGAGATGCGTCTAGCACTCGATGAAGAGCGCGCCCGCCTCTACGCCGACGTCGAGGCCGAGCGTGCGGCCCGCGGCAAACGCGTCGAGCAGGCCCCGGCGGATGATCCGGCCCAGCGCGGGCGCGAGATCGGAGAAGCGCGCCGCCGCGAGATAGCTAAGGAGGTCGAGGGGTATCTCACTCCCGCCGTCAAAACGCCGCCCGTGCCTGAACCCGACGCCGTCCAGGCGCCTGCCGCCGAGCCGGCCGCCTCAACCGAACCGGCGCCGTTCTCCGTTCCCGCCGTGCTCTGGAATGAGGAACTGCGCCTTCTGCTCTATGTGGCGATCAGCGTGTCCTTGGTGGCCGCGATCGTCTCGGGCGTCGTGCTCTATCAGGGCTGATACGTCCGCCTGGTTCGGTGAGCATACCCGGGTCTATTTCAGTGAACACCGTCATGGGTGGGTCAAATCTCGTTAGCGCTCAAGAGGCTCTTCTCGACCTGTAAGAGAGCAGATAGCGGACCCGTTCTTCGCGGGCAATAGCTATAATGGGCCGATTCCGAGGAGGGCCTTTGCCGCGAATACTAGTCGTTGACGACGATCCGCGCTATTCGCGCTTTCTCTCGCAGCACCTAAAAGCCTGCGGACTCGATTCCGTCCATGTCAGCAGCGGTCAGGACGCTATTCGTCTTTGCGCCGATGACAAGCCCGACTTGACCCTGCTCGACTGGTTTCTCAGCGACGGACTTTCAGGGCACGACACGCTTAAGGCTCTTAAGCGCCATCACGGCACATCGAGGCTCTGCTTCCCATGCGGACTTTCGCGCCCACGAGAAGCAAAGCCAACCCTGCCATGACCGACGAATCCTCGGATGCCGAGACCGGCTATCAGCACACTATTCTCGTCGTTGACGACGAGCCCGAGACCTCTGAGTTGCTTCGCGTCGTACTGCGCTCCATGAACTGCCGCATCCTCTGGGCCGCCACGGGTGCCCAAGGGCTGCGGCTGGCGGCTAGCGAGATGCCGGATCTCGCCGTCTTGGACTTGAACATGCCCGGAATCGACGGACGAGAAGTCTGCCGGCGGCTCCGGGAGCAGGAAAGGACCTTCTCCCTTCCGATCCTGATCCTGACGGGAGACTCGCGGATCAAACAGGAGGCCGCCTGCTTCGGGATCGGTGCGGACGACTACCTCGTCAAGACTACGCCGCCGCTTCGTCTGCAGGCCCGCATCAGGCGTATGCTTTGGCGGCATCGGTTTCAAGCGGACGCGCGCGGAGTCATTCGAGTGAACGAAGTCCGCTTGAACATGAAGACGCATCGGCTCAGCCAGCCGGACAACACCGACATCCATCTGACGCCCATAGAAAGCGCCTTCTGCGCCCTGCTCATGAGCGCCAACGGGAACTTGGTGCCCCACAACGTCATCTTCAAAAAACTCTATAGCGCGTGGCCGGAACTCGGTTCCGAAAAACTCCGCAAGCACGTCAGCAACCTCAAGCACAAGCTCGGCCTCTTCAGCGATCTGATCGAGTCGGTCCGAAGCGAAGGATATAGGTTCAATTCTGCCCGCGCGCAACGAATCGAAATTAACGCGAAGTCCACTGGCGGTACGCGCTAACGATGGCGCGCAAAAACCGTCCAGCAACCGCCAGCCCTCTTTCCTCGCAGCAGGAGACGCTGTCCACGTCGGGAATGAAACTGCTTGGCTGGGGCGTTTTCATGCTGGCTTCTGGCCTCGGCCTGCTCAAATGGACCTCCGCCGATGGCGGGAACGCCGCGTCATTTGCGGCGCCGATCCTCATTCTTTCCGCATACGCCGTCATTGGACGCGCCGCCCTTATGACGACGACGCCGCAGAGCCCTGACGCGGAGACGGAGTCGAGCGCCGAAGGCGCGGGTTACAGGTCCGAACTCATTCCAGGACTCGCATTATTTCTACTCGTGTTCGCAGTCTACGTCTACCATATGTGTCCGACGATGTATGCTCGCGACAGCGCGGAGTTGGCGACGGCGATCCGCGTGCTGGGCATCCCTCATGCCCCGGGCTACCCCACTTACGTCCTTTTCGGCAAGATTTTCGATCTCCTGCCGGTCGGCAACCCGGCATACCGCGCCAACTTAGCGGCGGCTTTCTTTGCCGCCTCCGCCGTCGGACTATGCTATTGGATCGTCATGAGATTGACTCGCATGCGGACGGCCGGGCTAGTCGCCGGACTCATGCTGGCTTTTTCCTCCGCATTCTGGAAACAAGCCGTCGCGGCGGAGGTGTTCTCGCTTGCCGCTGTGTTTCTCCTCATGCAAATCCTGATCCAACTCGCATGGCTTGAGCGTCCGCGCGCGGGATTGCTTTGGCTGAACTCGATGATCTTTGGCCTGTCCTTAGGCAGCCATCAAATCTTGCTCTTCCAGTTGCCGAGCGCTGCCTTCGCGCTTTGGGTAAAGCGCGACAAATTATCAAGCCCCAGGACATGGGGAGTTTCCCTTGCGTTTTTTCTCGTCGGCTTCGCCGTCCATCTCTTCCTACCTATCCGTGCAGCGCAGTCGCCCCTGCTGAATCAGGGCAATCCGAACAACCTCAGTCGCCTCGTTCGGACATTGACCAGGGCGGACTACGGCGCGCTCAAGCTGAGCGCCGGGAAATCAGGAGCCGCCGAGAGCCGCTTTACCCATTCGCTCATCATGGCCAAAAGCGCCGTTAACCAGTTTACGCTAATAGGCGTGCTGCTCGCCTGCGCCGGATTGATCGGACTGTTCAGGGCCCGATCTTTTTTTGCCGTAAGCCTTGCCTTGTCCCTTCTGTCGTTCGGCCCGCTATTTCTATGGATCGCGGCGATGCCCGTCGACGCCGACACGCTGGCGCTGATCGAAAGATTCTATTGGCCGTCATGGTGCCTAATTTCAATACTCGCCGGTGTCGGAGTGGCGAACAGCGCCGCGAGCTTCTTCGGCGAGTCGTCGCCCTCGAGGCGCTCGGCGTTTGCCGCGGCCGGTCTGTTGTTGCCCGCGTGGTTGGGAGTGAGCGCCGCGCGCACAATTTCTCAACGGCAGGACTTCCATACTTACGATTTGATCCGCGACGTATTCGTGGGACTGCCGAGAGAATCCATATTTTTCACGATCACGGATACCGTGACGCACGGTTCCTACTATCTGCAATTCGCCGAGAAAAAGCGCCTCGATGTAAGAGTGGTAGGCGAAACGGCTTATCCTCCTCGCCGAAATCCCGAACTCTACAATCCGGCTCTCGGCCCCAACCCCTTGGCCGCAGGAATGCTGACGAAGGTCGCTGACCACGTGCTCGCGGTGATCCTCAATAGCAATGTCGGACGTTCGCCGATATTCGTCGAAGGAATACCCCCGGGCTTGGATGACTTCGTCGCGCCCGTAGGACTCTCTCATAAGATCGTCACTGGGAACGTGCACGCTAAGGCAAAGGTCGTCCTCGACGGCCTTGCCGTGCACGCGTTCCAAGTCCAGCGACACGGATTCCGAGAATCCTCTGATCCGTTTGTGCGCGGGATTTTCTTCAACTACTACGCCGCCCGCTACAACTCCGGCGTGCTTCTGAACTTGGCCGGTTATAGAGAACTGGGAACCCGCGAACTGGCCACGGCAGACCATCTCAAGGCCGTCAGCGCGCCCGCGGACGTTTACGCGCGCCTGAGCGACGCAGTTAGTCACTGACTTCCGCTGAAGAAGTGTGAAGGGAAAGTGAAGGTCAGGTGAAAGAACAGATGCCGTCGTCGAGGATTTAAGCCGCCGCAACGGGGTCTTGCGGTTTCATTCGGTCCCACCTACGCTCTGTGCGACCCCATGCAACCCCGATTTCGCGCCTGTCGAACAATCTTCGCGCTGATCCTTAGCGCTCTCCTCGCTTCCTCCGCCCACGCTTTCACCATCAACCGCTTCACTTCCGCCATCGGCGTCACGCTCGATCCCGGGGAGCAGAGCGCTAATCTCAATCCCGACAAAGACACCACACTAAACAGCCTCGCTTCGAACTCGAACGTCGGTAGCTCGACCGATTTATTCGTACAGACCGTGCCGAACTCGGGCCTGATCGTCACGAACCGCACGATTGTCAGCTTCAACCTTGCCGGCCTGCCGGGTAACGCGAACATCGTAGGAGCGTTTTACGGCTTCGGCATCTCAGGTACTGGCGGTGACCTTACCACAAGCGCGCCCCCTCCCGGACGATCCGTTGAAATCCGCAGAGTCGGCCAGCCGGCTTGGACCGAGGGCGGGGCCACGTGGAACACCTACGACGGAACCAATCCGTGGTCGGCTCCCGGAGGCGGCATCGCTTCGTCCATCAGCAGCAGCTTTCCATTGACCACATTTTTTAGGTTCGTCAGCGGCCGATCGAGTCCGATCAATAAGTTTTTTGGCTCGGGCACGATTACCGGCGACATCTTCGACGTGACCGCCGACGCAGTCGCGCAGTTTGCGACGACCAAGCGCCTTGATTTTGCCGTCAAGCTCGACAACGACACGACAAACGGCGCGGATATAGGTTTCAGCGGTCCCTCGCGGCAGAGCGGATCGGGCTTCATGCCGCAGTTGTATTTGATCTACACCGTTCCAGTTGCGCCACCCCCCACGATCACGGCCGTCACAGCCTCGCCGCAGCTCTTCAGTCCCAACGCCTCGCTTGGCATCAATGATTTCACATCGATCAACTTCACGATTTCCCAGAATGCCAACGTGACAATCAAGATCCTCAACAGCGCGAACAGCTTAGTGAGGACCCTTATCAGCCTCTCCCCGCGCATCGCCGGGGCGAATGGGGAGGCCTGGGACGGCAAGAATGACTCTGGCGTGTTCTTGCCGAGCGGGACTTACACCTTCACGATTGACGCCGTCGGCGGCTCAGGCAGCGCAGTACAACAGTCCGGCGTAGTCACCGTGGACAACGATGCTCCCGTCATCGGGACGAGCCTCTTTTCGATCGCGCGCTTCGCCTCCGCTATCGGCATCACACTCGGCCCTGGGGAGCAGAGTGTTCAGCTAGTCCCTGGAACAGCTGACGGCAAGGACACCACTATAAACAGCCTCGCTTCGAACTCGAACGTCGGCAGCTCGACCGATCTCTTTGTCCAGACCGTGCCGAACTCAGGCTTGATTGTCACGAATCGCTCGCTCACGAGTTTCGACTTATCCAACCTTCCCGCGAATGCAAACATCGCAGGCGCTTTCTATGGTTTCGGCATCACCGGGACCGGAGGCGATCTTTCCGTAAACGGCCCGCCACCAGGACGATCCGTTGAAATACGCAGACTCACGCAGCCAGCATGGACCGAGGGCGGGGCCACCTGGAACACGTACGATGGCACCAATCCGTGGGCTGTTCCCGGCGGCGATATCGCAGCGGTGATCAGCAGCAGTTATCCAATGACAACGTTCTTCGGGTTCGGAGGCGGCCGTTGGGGTCCGATCAACAAGTTTTTCGGTTCAGCCGTTATTACCGGCGACATCTTCGATGTGACGACCGACGCCGCTTCACAGTTTGCGACGAACAAGCGCCTCGACCTAGTCGTAAAGCTCGATAACGATAGAACGAATGGTGCGGACACGGGGTTTAGCGTCCCCGCCTCGGAGAGCGGCTCGAACTTCAGTCCGCAGCTGTTCATAATCTATTCGAATTACACCTTCGCTCCCAGCCTTAACCCCGGGGCTACGGTCACCATCAACTACAAGCTCTCAGAACCCGTCAACGTGACAATCAAGATACTCAACGGCGTCGGCGGACTCGTCCGAGATCTCGCCATCCTCTCGCCCCGCTCCACCGGCGACAACAGCGAGACCTGGGATGGCAAGGACAATTCCAGCCAGCTCGTCGCCGACGGCGTTTATACGATGACCATTGATGGCTTAGACGCGGCGGGCAACAGCGCATCTCAGACGGTGAAGATCACCGTGGACAACTCGGTCACGGTGCGCAGCGCCGACTCGACGTTGACCCTCACCTCCGCCTTCCCTGGAATGTCCGTGGCCCAAGTCCCCTCGACGACGCCAAACGTCTCGCTGGCCCTCGCCAGCGCGACGGCTCAAGGTCTTATCCTCGTGAGCAACGTCTACGACATCACGCCTAGCCAGGCTTTCTCACCTCCGGCTAGCATCGTCTTCAAGTTTGATCCTCTCGTCATCACGGATACCACGACTTTGGCCATCTTCCGCTTCGACGGCGTCCAGTGGAGCAGCGTCCCCGCAACCGGCATCCTTAGCCAGCAGGTAACGATCGGCGCGGATGGTCAAGTGACGGCGAGTATTTCCCACAGCTCGCTTTGGGCGCTCTTTATCAAGAATCCGGATTCGACTTCCCCCAGCCTGAGCCTTGCGCCGATCTCCGGCAGCACAGCGACGACCGCGACCCCGTCCTTCGTGGCCACATACGCAGATACAGAGAGTGGAATTTCGACCAGCACCTTCCGCCTTCTGCTCGACGGCCTTGATGTGACTGGCGGCGCGATCATCACCACGACCTCAGCGTCATTTATTCCCGGCGCCGCCTTGGCGCAGGGCACCCACACGGTCTCGGCTCAAGTGGCCGACCGTGCGGCCAACTCGGCCACTGCCTCCTCTGCTTTCTTCATCGACAGCCTGCCTCCGATAAGCACCTTGCTCGTCAACGGCCTTGCCGTCGGGAGCACGAACCTCGTCCTGGCCTCGACTGACATCGTGAGCTTCGCGGCCTCGGACACCGGCGTGGGCGTCCTTGAGACCCGCTACTCGGTGGATGGCGCGACCGAAGTCGTCTTCACGACGGCGTTCTTCCTCAGCCCGGGCAGCCACGCGCTCGTCTTCCACAGCAACGACCACGCGAGCAACCAGGAAGCGGCTAAAATCGTCGCGATCTTCGTCACGAGCCCGCCCTCAGATACAACGCCGCCGCTCGTTCGTCTGGACTACCCCGGCGCCGCAGGCCTCGGCGTCGAGCAGGCCGTCGGCGGCATCGTGAACGTGCGTGGCGCGGTCTCGGACGCCAGCGCCGTGAACTGGACGCTTGAAGCCGCGCCCGGCGTGTCGGCAACAGGCGGTTTTACGATGATCGCTTCCGGCGCAGGCGCCCTTTCAGACCTTATCGCCGCGTGGAACACGACTTCGCTTTCCGGTTCTCAAACTTTACGCTTGCGCGCGGCCGATTCCTTCGGCAACGCGGCCTCGGCGACGGCGACCGTTTTCGTGGGCGCGCCGATCATGAGCTTCGCTATCGGGCGCAAGGATTCGGACGCGATCATATCGACGCTCAAAGGGCCGACGGGCATCGCGGTTCGCTCGGACGGGACGATTTGGGTCGCGAGCACGGAGAACGACAAGATTCTTCTAATAAGCCCCGCGGGCGTCCTGCTCGGCCAAGCGGGCCGTGCGCCGGGACGGAGCGGCGAGGCGAAGGAGAGCGGCAAGAAAGATAAAGACGAAAAGAAGAAAGACGATGATGACGAGGATGAGGACGACGATCACCGGGACACGGGCGGCCTGAGCTTCAAGACTCCGCAGGGCCTGGCCCTGGACACGGCCGGCAGCCTGTACGTGGCCGACCGGGATCTCAACCGCGTGGTCAAGCTCTCGCCTGACGGGCAGGTGCTTCTGCTCCAACTCGGAAAGAAGGACGGCCAGGGCCGTCCGAAATCAGGCTCGGGTCCCGGGGAACTGAGGCATCCCTTCGACGTCTCGGTGGACGGCAACGGCGACATCTACGTGGCCGACTCGGGCAACCGGCGCATACAGGTCTTCGCCGCCGCGGGGACGTTCCTGCGCCAGTTCGGCCAAGGTGTGCTGCTCTCGACATCCGAGATTAGAGGCATCGCGCTGACCGGCGAGGGGCTGTGGGTGTCGGACAAAGAAACTGAGCGGATATATTTGTTCAGCCGCGCCGGCGTTCTGATCAAATCCATCGGTGACGCCGACTCGATCGTGGGCGAAATCTCGCGCATGCGCGGCTTGGCCTCGGACCGCCTGGGAGCACTCTATGTCGTCGAGCCCAACCGTGATCGGATCCAGAAGTTCGATCCGCAAGGCAAGGGCCTGCTCGCTTTCGGAAGCAAGGCGGGGTTGTCCCACGCCGACAAGAACGCCAAGCGCTACCTCACGCAGCCCATCGACGCGGCCGTAGCCCCCGACGGTTCAATCTGGATCACTGACACGGGCCGCGACCGTATCGTGCGCTATGCCTTGCCGACTTCAGGGCACATTGCCGGCGGCGGGACCGCCTCATCCTCGTCGGTTGAGCCCGCGCGGCGCATCGTGGACCACAAAGACGGGGCCAAGGTTGAGCGCGACGACGGGGCGGGCGTCCATGTGCCAAAAGGTGCTTTGGCCGCCGACCTCGAGATCACAGTGGACAAGGGCGACGAGAACCAGGACAAGGAGCAGAAGACCGCCAAGCGCAAGGAAATGAAGATCACGGCCGTTTCCGAAGAAGTCCAATACGGCCCCGAGGGAACGACCTTCAGCGCGCCCGTGACTTTGACCTTGCCCTACGATGCCAACCTGATCGCCTCCCAGGGCATGAGGGAGGACGATCTCAAGGTCTACTACTGGAACCCGACGCTCAAGGACTGGCAGGCCATGCCCTCGACGGTGGACAAACAAAACAAGACCGTCAACGCCCAGACGAATCACTTCTCAGCTTACCAAGTGGGCGGGTTGGGCGGCATCGGCGTGGCCGCCCTCGACGACTTCGGCCTGCGCGATGGCTACGCTTTCCCCAATCCTTCTCGGAACGGCTCGGCCGTTACTTTCCGGATGCAGCCGGGCTCGGTCGATTCGATCGAGGTGCGCGTCTACGACCTCTCGGGTCGAAAAATTCACTCATCATCGGACTTCCGGTTCCGCGGTGCCTTCGACGACGGCAACGGCAAGGGCGCGCAGAACACCTATGACCATGCCTGGGACATCTCGGGCGTCGGCTCGGGCGTCTACACGTTCGTGATGACGGCCAGGAAGACCGGCCAGTCGGACATCCGCAAGACAGGGAAGGTTGGCGTCATAAAATAATGAGAACCTTCGGGCTCGCCGCTCTGCTCGCCCTCGCATCCCAGACCTCCTGGGCGGCCGAGACGGCGTCCTTCCTCAACATCAACGTTGGCGCCCGCGGCCTGGGCATGGGCGGGGCCTACACGGCCCTGGCCGACGACACAAACGCTCTCTACTGGAACCCGGCCGGGCTCGCCAAACTCGAAAAACGCGAGTTCACAGCCAGCCACGCGGAGATGTTCGAGAGCACGCGCCTCGACTTCCTGGCCTATGCGCATCCGACGAGCCAGGGCACATTCGCGGCGGGGCTGACTTACTTAAGCCAGGGCAAGATCGAGGGCCGCGACAACCTGGGCCGACAGACGGCGGGCTACGACGCCTCGGACTCGGCGTTAAGCCTGGGCTACGCCCGTAAGCTTGAGATCGCCGACCTGGGTGCCACCTTCAAGTACCTGCGCAGCCATATCGGCTCGACGGAGGCGCAGGGCGCGGCCGTGGATGTCGGAGCCAAGCGCGCGTTCGATCGCGTGAGCGTCGGGGCGGCGCTGCGCAACCTCGGCCCCGGGCTCAAGTTCCAGGATCAGCGCAACGACCTGCCGTTGCGGCTGGCCGTCGGCGCGGCCTACAAGTTCGCAGGCGGGCACGCGGCGGCGGCTGAACTGGTCAACGGCCCGCGCGGCGCGGGGACGGATGCCTCCTTCGGCGGCGAGTTCCAGGCCGTCAAGAGTCTTTATCTGCGCGGAGGCTACACGACCCAGACCGCGATCACCGGCGGCTCCGGCTTCGACGTGGCGCGCGGCCTGACGATGGGCTTGGGCTTCCGCAATGAAAAGTGGAGCCTCGACTACGCGATCCTCCCCTCGGGCGAACTTGGGCGTTCGCATAGGTTTAGCTTGAGCACGCGCTGGTGATGCGACATGAACCTGCCAACCCGGCCAATTAGGCAATTTTAGCCTATTTGGGAAGGCTGAGTCGGCAAATTATGGCGATTCAGGCATGTTTTCTGGGGTCGGCAAAAGAGGGCATTGAATCGCCCTATAATCGGGCGGTTCGAGGGGCTTCAAGCGGACTAGTCGGCGGCGCGGGGAGGGCTTAAGTAGCCCGCGTGCTTGACCAGCGCCTCGCGCTCGGCCACGGCCAGATCCTCGCGCGCCATCTCGCCGACGAGCTCCTCGAAACTGACGCGCGGCTTCCAGCCAAGCTCACGTCGTGCTTTAGAGGCGTCGCCGAGCAAAGAGTCCACCTCGGTCGGGCGCAGGTAGCGAGGATCAAGCGCGACGATGGTCTTGCCGGTTCTAAGATCCACGCCTTTCTCCGAGGCGCCCTTCCCCTTCCAGACGAGATCGAAGTCGAGCTCGGCGGCGGCCGCCGACACGAACTGGCGCACGGAATTCTGGCGGCCGGTCGCGACGATGTAGTCGCGCGGCGCTGTCTTCTGGAGCATGAGCCACATCATCTCGACGAAATCGCGCGCGTGCCCCCAGTCGCGTTTGGCGTCGAGGTTTCCGAGCCAGATCATCTTGTCCAGGCCGAGCTTGATGCGCGCCAGGCCGCGCGTGATCTTGCGCGTCACGAAGGTCTCGCCGCGGCGCGGGCTTTCGTGATTGAAAAGAATGCCGTTGCACGCGAAGATGCCGTACGCCTCCCGGTAGTTGACCGTGATCCAATACGCGTACAGCTTGGCGACGCCGTACGGTGAGCGCGGATAGAAAGGCGTCGTCTCGCGCTGGGGCGATTGCGCCGCTTTTCCGAAAAGCTCCGACGTCGACGCCTGATAAAACTTGGTCTTCTTCGCCCAGCCGAGCGTGCGGATCGCCTCGAGCAGGCGCAGGGTTCCGAGCGCGTCGACGTTCGCGGTGTACTCGGGCTCCTGAAAGCTGACGGCGACATGACTTTGCGCGGCCAGGTTGTAGACCTCGTCGGGCTTGACGACCATCAGCACGCGCTGGAGGCTTGAGGAATCTGTTAAGTCGCCGTAGTGCAGGATGAAGCGGAGCTTTTTCTCGTGAGGATCCTGAAACAGGTGATCGATGCGATCCGTGTTGAAGAGAGAGGCGCGGCGCTTGATGCCGTGGACTTCGTAGCCCTTCTTGAGCAGGAACTCCGCGAGGTAGGAACCGTCCTGCCCGGTGACGCCCGTGATCAGCGCTTTCTTCATGGCGGGTATTTAAGCAAAAGACTTAACCACCAAGACACCAAGACACAAAGAACGGCGGAAGGGTTAACGGCAAGGAGAGTTGCCGTTAACTTTCTTTCCGTTCTTTGTGTCTTGGTGGTGCGCCGTTAAGGTTTCGGGAGGAAGTAGGGCGCGCCGGGCGTCAGGGTCACGGGCGCGCCGGTCGAGAGAGCGACCATGACCGAGCCGGAGGAGACCTCGATCGACGACACGGCGCGCGTCGAGACGTAGAACTTGAAAGAAGAGCCTTCTGCCGCCGTGACGCGCGTCTTGCCGTTGCGCAATTCGGCCGTGCCGTAGATCATCGTCACCGTGGAATCCGAGATGATCGGTGGTTTCGGCGATTGGGCGGTCGCGCGCAGGCTCCCGCTCCAGCCGGTCAGTTCCATGGTGCCGTCGATTTTGGTCACGCACAAGGTGCGCGTGCAGGGCTGAGGCCCGGCGCAGGCGGCGAGGACGATAAGCCCGGCGATGAGGACGCGGCGCATTGCGCCTATCTTAATACATCGCGCCGCTCGGAGTCACGGCCTGGTTGTATGACGGGAATTCTTCCGCGCGGAGCGCGGACGGCCGGCGCAGGTCGGTGACCTTGGAGTGGTAGAAGAGGACGACCTTGCGCACATACGCTCGGGTCGCGGGGTACAGATTCAGCTTGGTCAGGAACTTGGGGCCGGCGTGGTAGGCTGCGATCACGCGCTGTACGACCCACATCGGCGCGTCGGTGTAGCGCACGCCCTTCAGATTGAAAATCCTCCAGGCGGCTTTGAAAAGGATTTGGATGTAGGCGGCGCCGGCCTTTACGCCGGCGGCCGGGTTATGGAGCCGTGAAGAGGCGATGCCCACGCCCTCGGAGGTGGCCGGCATGACCTGCATGAGGCCGCGAGCACCCGCGGGCGAGACGGCTTCCGGCTTGAACTCGGACTCGGCGGCCATGATGGACTTGAGCAGTCGCGAATCGAGCTTATAGATTCGCGCGTAGGTCAGGATCAGCTCGTCGAAGCGGTCCGTTGTGTCGGGATTGGCGAGCATGATCCTGAAGGTGCGGCGATAGGCCGGGGTCTCTTTGGGGACGGGCACGACGAGTTCCTGGTGCAGGCTGGAGACCGCGGGGCGGCGGTAAAGCGTCTCGAGCCTCTTATTCGGGGAGCCCGCCTGCTCGAAAGCCTGCGGGTCGGGTGCCACCACGCCGGCCGGGCGGTCCTTGGCGGCGTCGAATAGGTGATTGAGATGAGCGGTGTTGGCGGCCCCCGCGTAGCCGATCGCCAGATGGGCCTCGCCCATGGCCGCGGGGCGGCGGGAGCGGGCGTCCTGGGCCGAGGCCGGCGTAACGGCCCACAGAAGGGCCGCCGCGGTCAAAGTGGCCGTCAGATAAGTCATTTTTCGGTCGATGCGATAGTATAACCGGCGAGCTATGGGGGCGCCTGGGCCATAGGACCCCCTTCGGGGGTCCTATGTCTATAACCCAAAAAACGCAATAGATGCGCTTTTGCTACTATTTCGACATGGACGGCACCGTCATGATCATCGGAGGCACCGGTCTGGTGGGAAATGCCCTCATGAGGGTTTGGACCGCCAAGGGCGCGCAGGTCACGGCCGCGACCTATCATTGCCACGCCTCCGGCGGCTTTTTACAGCTGGATATGCAGGATGAGGATAAGGTGAGGGCCCTCCTGAGCGCCCACCGGCCGGCCGTGGTCGCCGTCCCGGCCGCCAACCCCTACGTGGATTACTGCGAACTGCATCCCGAGGAGACCCGCCGGGTGAACGTGGACGGGACCTTGAACGTGGCCCGTGCCTGCCGGGAACTTGGATCCCGAATGATCTTCTATTCGTCCGATTACGTCTTCGACGGCGTCAAAGGCTCCTATACAGAGGAAGACGCCCCCTGCCCCATCAACGAGTACGGGCGGCAGAAGGCGGAAGCCGAGCGCGGCGTGCTCGCCGCCGACCCCCGCAATCTCGTGATCCGGACCTCCGGCGCGTACGGCTGGCAGTGGGAGCCCAAGAACTTCGTCCTGCAGGTGCGCGGCAATCTCGCCGGCGGCAAGCCGATGCGCGTGGCGGGCGGTGTGCGCTACAACCCAACCTACGTCGAGAATTTGGCGGAGATCACCGCAGCGCTCGTCGCGGCGGGCGCGGGCGGAATTTTCCATGCGGTCGGGGCTGAGGAGATCGGGCGCGTCGAGTTCGCCAAGCGCGTGGCCCAGGCGTTTGGTCTCGACGCGTCCCTTATACAGGCGGTGCCGACCGGCGAGTTTAAGGCGCCCGCCGCGCGGCCGAAGCAAAGCAGCCTGATAACGGAAAAAACCCGACGGACGGTGTCAGTGCCCCTGCTCGGCGTGAACGAGGGATTGAAGCGGATGCTTGCGATGGAGCCCCGGTGGCGGGCGTACGCCGCGGGGCTGCCCGACCCAGCCGCGAAGGTCGCCCCGGTGAAAAGAGCCTGACGGTGGCTTATTCGTCGGGGATTTGCTAGAATTTTTCGTCGTGCCATTCTCGGAGGATTAAAACCCGCTCATGATCAACGTTTCGATGAAAGCCATGTTGGAAGCCGGCGTGCACTTCGGTCATCAGACCCGCCGCTGGAATCCCAAGATGTCCCGCTTTATCTTCGGCGAGCGCAACGCCATCCACATCATCGATCTCCAGAAAACGGCCAAGGAGATCAAGAAGGTCGCGCAATGGGTCTCCGACTCGGCCGCGGCCGGCAAGAAGTTTCTCTTCGTCGGCACGAAGAAGCAGGCTCAGGACATCCTGCGCGCCGAAGCCGAGCGCGCCGGGCAGGCCTACGTCTGCGAGAAGTGGCTCGGCGGGACTTTGACCAACTTCGCGACCTTGCGCAAGTCCGTCAAGCGCCTCGAGGAAATCGAGAAGTGGCAGAGCGAAGGGATCTTCGCGGTGCTCCCCAAGAAGGAAGTCTCCCGCCTCAACAAGGAGATGTCCAAGCTCAAGCGCAACCTCTCCGGCCTGCGCGGCTTGAACACTTTGCCCGACGTCGTGTTCGTCGTCGACCCGGTGGAAGAAGACCTCTCGGTGCAGGAAGCCCGCAAGCTGGGCATTCCGATCGTCGCCGTCTGCGACACCGACTGCGACCCGGACCTCATCGATCACCCGATCCCGGGCAATGACGACGCCGCTCGCTCGATCAAACTTTTCTGCGCGCTCGTTGCCGACGCCGTGCTCGAGGGCAAGGGCATTCTCGAGGCCGCGAAGAACGCCGAGTCCGTCGCCGCCGCCGAACAGGAGATGCTCGCCGCCGCCGCCGCCGAGACCGCCGCGGGAACGATGGCGGCGGACGTCGTGTACGCCGATTCTCCGCCGACCACTTTGGAGGTCTAATGCCGACCGTCGACTCCACCCAGACTATAAAGAATTTGCGGGAGCAAACCGGCGCGGGCATGATGGACTGCAAGCGCGCGCTCGACGAAGCCAAGGGCGACTTTAATGCCGCAATGACTATCTTGAGAAAAAAAGGCATGGCCGACGCGGCGAAGAAGTCCGCGCGCGCGACCAAGGAAGGCGCGGTGGCCTTCAAGATCGACGGCAAGGCGGGTGCCATCGTCGAGATCAACTCCGAGACCGACTTCGTCGCGAAGGGCCCGGATTTCCAGGCGCTCGTCAAGAACGTGGTCTCGAAAGCGGCGGCCGGACAGCTGAAGAGCGTGGAAGCCACCAATGAAGAGCTGGTTAAACCTCTCGTCGGCAAGCTCGGCGAGAACATGAACTTGCGGCGTTTTGCCCGCTTCGAGTTGAAGGGCTTCGGTCTCATCGCCGGCTATGCCCACCAAACCGACATGGCCGTGCCCGCCAAAAAGGGCGCGCTCGTCGAGATTTCGACTTCCAGCGAGGCGGCCGCGAAGTCGCCGGAAGTGGCCGAGCTCGCCAAGGAGCTGCTCCTCCAAATTGTCGGCTTCTCCCCCAAGTACCTCAACCGCTCCGAGGTCCCCGCCGCGGACATCGAGAAGGAAAAGGAAATCCACACCGACATCCTGCGCAAAGAGGGCAAGCCCGAGGCGTCGATCCCCAAGATCATCGAGGGAAAGATCAATAAGCTTTTTTATCAGCAGTGGTGCCTGCTCGACCAGATCTCGGTGCGCGACAACAAGACGCCCGTTTCCGAGTTCGTGAAGGCCGCCGGCGTCAAGCTCGGCGGGCCGGTCACGGTGGCGCGCTTCGTCCGCTACCAGTTGGGCGAGTAACCGCCTCGGGATGGGTGCCGTCAAGAAGTATAAGCGGGTTCTCCTCAAACTGTCCGGCGAGTCGCTGTGCGGCGAGAGTTCCCACGGCATCAAGCCCGACGCGCTCTCTTCCATCGGCGCGGAGATCAAGCTCGCGCACGACCAGGGCCTGGAGATGGGCATCGTCGTCGGCGGCGGCAATATCTGGCGCGGCGAGCAGGACCGCGGTGAGGCCATCGGCCGGGTTACGGCCGACTACATGGGCATGCTCGCGACATTAATCAACGCGCTTGCCCTTCAGGACGCGCTCGAGCAGGTCGGCGTTCCCACGCGCGTGCAGACCGCCGTCGAGATCAACAAGCTCGCCGAGTCCTACATTCGCCGCAAGGCCATCCGCCATCTCGAGAAAGGCCGCGTCGTGATCTTCGCCGGCGGCACGGGCAATCCGTATTTCACGACCGACACCGCCGCGGCGCTGCGCGCCGTCGAGATAGAAGCTGAAGTCGTCTTAAAGGCAACGAAGGTGGATGGAGTCTACAGCACGGATCCCAAAAAGGACAAAACGGCGAAGAGATTCGAAAAGCTTACCTTCATGGACAGCATAAAGCAACGATTGAAAATTATGGACACCACGGCTTTAACCTTGTGTATGGAGAATAGAATGCCTGTCGTCGTTTTCGACCTGGCGGTGAAGGGCAACATCGCCCGCGCCGTCGCCGGCCAGAAGGTCGGCACTCTCATCACCACGGAGTAACGCCATGGCCATCGACGCCGCCCACGCCGTGCTGTCCCAGATGGAAGCCGCCATGAAGGACCGCATCACCCGCATACAGAAGGAAATGTCGGTCATGCGCACCGGCCGCGCCAACCCGATGATGCTCGAAGCGGTGAAAGTGTCGGCCTACGGGTCTTTAGTCCCCCTCAAGCAGGTCGCCGCCGTCTCCGTTCCCGAGGCCCGCACGCTCGAGATTCGCCCCTGGGACCCCTCCACCTTGCAGGACATCGAGAAGGCCCTGCAGAAGGCCGAGGTCGGCGCCATGCCGCAGAACGACGGCAAGATGATCCGCATTTCTTTGCCCATGATGACCGAGGAGCGCCGCAAGGACCTCGTCAAACTCATCAAGAAACTCGGCGAAGAGTTCAAGGGCGGCGTGCGCACCGACCGCCAGGACGGCCTCAACAAAATTAAGAAGTCCTTCCTGTCCAAGGAGATCACCGAAGACGATCTCCGCGGCCTCGAGCAGCGCGTCCAGAAGCTGACCGACTCCTTCACGAAGCAGATCGACGACTCGATCGCCGCGAAAGAGAAGGAAATCACCACGATCTAAAGTGGCGCTGGACGGCACTGACACAGAATCCGCCAAGCTTCCCCGACATGTGGCCGTCATCATGGACGGCAACGGCCGCTGGGCATCCGCCCGGGGCCTGCCTCGGATCGCGGGACACAAAGCCGGCGTGGACTCGGTCCGCGCCATCGTGCGCGCCGCGGGCGAGCTCAAAATCAAGACGTTGACGCTTTATTCTTTCTCGACGGAGAACTGGCTTCGTCCCGCCGAGGAGGTCGGCGAGCTCATGAAACTGTTGTCCTGGGCGCTCAACAAAGAGACGCTCGAGCTCGACAAGAACAACGTGCGTCTCTCCGCCATCGGCCGCCTCGACGCGCTTCCCCCCGCGGTGCGCAAGGAGCTCGACTCCGCGATCGTTCGGCTCGAGGACAATGCGGGGCTCAATCTCGTCCTGGCCCTCAACTACGGCGGACGCCAGGAGATTTTAGACGCCGCGAACAAGGCGCTCGCCGCGGGCGCCAAGACTATTGATGAAGCGGCGATCGCGGAAAATCTATACACCTCGGATTTGCCCGAACTCGATCTGATGATCCGCACCTCGGGCGAGATGCGCATCTCGAATTTCCTTCTCTGGCAGGCGGCCTACGCCGAAATCTTTGTCACGCCCGTGCTCTGGCCCGACTTCCGCAAGGAGCACCTCGTCGCCGCCCTCGAGGACTACCAGAAGCGCGACCGCCGCTTCGGCGGCCTTTCCGCCAAGCCCTGACTATCCTTGAGGATAGTCGCGGCCCGGCCGCGCGCCCAATTTTGTAGAATGACAGAATGCTTCTTCCGCGCGTCTTGACGGCGCTCGTCGGTATTCCGCTCATGCTTTATCTGGTCCACGCCGGCGGCGTGGCCTACGGGCTGTTCGTGACGGGCATCTCCTCCCTGTGTTGCTATGAGTACGCGCTCATGCTGCGCCTGGGCGGACGCCCGGTGCAGTTCCTCCCCACGGTGGCGTTCGGCGCGGCTTTGGCCGCGTGCGCGGCCCTGGGCGGCCCGCTGCCCCTCGTGCTCGCCGGCGGGGCGGCGCTCGTCGTGCTCGTGGAGATGTTCACCAAACAGCATTCGCTCGACCGCGTGGCGTTGACCTTGTTCGGCGCCTTGTTCGCGGGCTGGATGCCCGCGCATCTCGCCTTGATCCGCGACCTGCGCCCGCACGGCGAGACCTTCGCGTTTTTGACCTTTGCCGCCGTCTGGGCCATGGACACGGCCGCCTACGCCGCGGGCCGCGGCTTCGGCCGGCACGCGCTGGCCGCGACCCTGTCGCCCAAGAAGACCTGGGAGGGTGCCACCGCCGGCTTTTTCGCCGCGATCGCCGTCTGCCTCATCTTTCAGAAATTCAAGCTGTACGAGGCCTTCAGCCCGCTCCAGGCCGTCGTCATCGGCGTGATCATCGGCTCGATGGGCCAGCTTTCCGACCTCGCCGAGTCCATGGTCAAGCGCGACGTGGGCGCCAAGGACTCCGGCGCTTTGCTGCCGGGGCATGGGGGCGTGTTCGACCGGTTCGATTCATATATCTTGTGCGCTCCCGCGGTCTACTACGCGCTGAGCTTCCGATGAAACGCGTCGCCATCCTCGGCTCGACGGGCTCGATCGGCGTCAACGCGCTGAACGTCATCCGCGAAATGCCCGAGCTTTTGTCCGTCTTCGGCCTGGCCGCGCATTCCAATTCCGCGCTCGTGGCCGAGCAGGCTAAGGAGTTTAACGTCGCGGCCGTCTCGATGTTCGATGTGAAGGCCGCAGCTGACCTCAAGACCCGCCTCAACGGCCGCGCCAAGCACCTGGCCCCGGGTGTGGAGGGCCTCTGCGATCTCGCCTCGCATCCCGACGTCGACGTGGTGCTCACCTCCGTCGTCGGCGGCGTCGGCTTCGCCCCGCTTCTCGCCGCGATCCGGGCCGGGAAAATCGTGGCCCTCGCCAACAAAGAACCGATGGTCATGGCCGGCGCGCAGTTCATGCTCGAGGCCGCGCGCTGGAACGCCAAAATCGTGCCCGTGGACTCCGAGCCCTCGGCGATTTTCCAGTGCGTCCAGGGCCTCAACCCCGACCCGCGCGCGGCCGCCCCGCTCAAGACCATCCGCCGCGTGATCCTGACCGCGTCCGGAGGCGCCTTCGCCAACTTCAAGGGCGACTTCGCCGACGTCACGCCGGACATGGCGCTCAAGCACCCGACCTGGAAGATGGGCAAGAAGATCACCATCGATTGCGCGACTTTGATGAACAAGGGCTTTGAGCTCATCGAGATCATGAATTTATTCGGTCTTCGACGAGACCAGGTCGAGATCGTCATTCACCCCCAGTCCATCTTCCATTCCGGCGTCGAATTTTCAGATGGCTCGGTGCTGGCCCAGATGGGCGTGCCGGACATGAAGCTGCCGATTCAATACGGCATGACCTATCCCGAGCGAGGTGGTCGTGTCATCGAGCCCCTCGACCTGATCAAGGCCGGCACGCTCGAGTTCCGCGCCCCCGATTTTTCCCGCTTTCCGTGCCTGGCGCTCGCGCGCGAGGCCGCGCTCAAGGGCGGCGGCATGCCCGTGGTGCTCAACGCCGCCGACGAGATCGCCGTGGAGGCGTTTCTCGCGGGGCGGATCAAATTCACCGGCATCCCCCGCGTGATCGAAAAAACCATGGCCGCGTATGCCCCGAGCGGGGGCCTGCCGAGCTTCCAGGAAGTCGTCGAAGTCGACGCCTGGGCGCGAGCCAAGGCCGAGGAAAACTGCAAATGAACACAATTCTGTCGATCCTGCACACCGTCGGAGCCAACGCTTTCGCGCTCGGCCTCGTGATCGTCCTGCACGAGTCCGGACATTTCTTCGCCTGCCGCCGCCTCGGCGTGCGCGTGGAAAAGTTCGCCTTCGGCTTCGGCCCCGAACTGCTCGGATTTACGGACAAGGTCGGCACGCGCTACTCTCTGTGCGCGATTCCCTTCGGCGGCTTCGTCAAGCCCGCCGGAGAGGATCCGACCGTCGAAGGCGCCGAGACGCCGAAGAAGGACGAATATTTCGGCCAGTCCTGGAACCGCCGCCTGATCATCGTGTACGCGGGCCCGGCGATGAACTATCTTCTCGCCTTTACGCTGTACACCGGCCTGATCTGGGGCAAGGGCATGCCCGAGGCCTCCAAGGAGCCCGTCATCGGCAACATGATGATCGGCTTGCCGGCGGATAAGGCCGGCATCCAAATCGGCGACAAAATCACCGCCTTCGGCGGCCGCGCGCTGACCGGCTGGGAGGATCTCGCGAGCTCGATCCACCGGTCCGCGGACAAGGCCATCACTTTGTCCATCGTGCGCGCGGGCAAGAAGCTCGACATGACCATGATACCGCAGAAAAACGAAGCCGGCGACCGCGGCGTGATCGGCATCATGCCCAAGGCCGAATACAAGGCCGTCGGCCCGCTGACCGCGGGCGGCGAGGCCCTCCGATTGTGCTGGGTTCAGAGCAAGCAGACCGTGACGACGATCGCGGGCAAGCTCTGGAAGCGCGAGCGCCCCGACCTCGCCGGACCGGTAGGCATTTTCCAAATGGTCTCCAGAGCCTCGCGCGCGGGTTGGGAGGAGTTTGTCTTCCTGATCGGCTTTATTTCCGTCGCCATCGGCTTCTTCAACCTGCTCCCCCTCCCCCTGCTCGACGGCGGTCACGCCGCCTTCTACTGGTGGGAAGGACTGCGCGGCCGCCGCGCCTCAAACGCGGCCATGGAAAAGGCCAACACTCTGGGCATCGCCTTCCTGATGTCTTTGCTCGTCTTCGCGACCTACAACGACGTCCTCCGCATCCGCACCGAGCGCGCCGCCAAGGCCGAGAAGCCCGTTGAACTGAAGAAATAATGAAGCTGTCTAAATACTTCCTCCCCACATTGCGCGAGGCGCCGTCGGACGCGGACAACGTATCGGCTCAGCTGATGCAGCGCGCGGGCATGATCCGAAAGGTCTCCTCGGGGATTTACGACTGGCTGCCTCTGGGCCTGCGGGTACTGCGCAAGGTGGAGAAGCTCGTGCGCGCGGAGATGGACGGCATTGGAGGCCTCGAAGTCTCGCTGCCGGTCATTCAGCCGAAGGCGCTGTGGGAGGAGACGGGCCGCTGGCCGGTCTACGGCAAGGAGCTGCTTCGTCTCAAGGACCGCAAGGACGCGGAGTTCTGCTTCGCTCCGACGGCGGAGGAGGTCGTCACCGACCTCGTGCGCCGTGAGATTCGCTCCTGGCGCCAGCTGCCGACCATGCTCTACCAGATCGGACTCAAGTTCCGCGACGAGATCCGGCCCCGCTTCGGCGTGATGCGCGCGCGCGAGTTCCTGATGAAGGACGCTTACTCCTTCCACGCCGACGAGGCGGACGCGACCGCGTATTACAAGACGATCTACGAGGCGTACAAGCGCGTGTTCTCGCGCTGCGGCCTCAAGTTCAAGCCCGTCGAGGCGCAGTCGGGCGCTATCGGCGGGTCGTACTCGCATGAGTTCATGGTGCTGGCCGAGACGGGTGAAGAAACCATAGTTTCATGCACGAAATGCGATTACGGCGCGAACATCGAGCGCGCGGAGATCAAGGACGCGTTTACCGCGCCTAACTCCGCAGAATTCTGCCCGATCAGCGAATTTAACACGCAAGGTAAGACGACGGTTGCCGATGTGGCGGCACTTGTTGCTCGACCACTACCCGACTTTCTAAAGACACAGCTGTATATGATCGACGGCAAGACGCCTATCATCGCACTTATGCGTGGTGACCACGAGCTGCACGAGGCCAAGCTCGCTGCTGCTGTCGGTGCGCCGAACTTATATCGCGCCAACGCGGCCCAATACGAGCTGGTCATGGGCTGTAAGGTCGGCTTCGGAGGACCGCAGGGCCATGCGAGTGTAGCGGTTTACTGCGATTTCTCAACAAGAGGTGTGCTTAACGGCATCACCGGCGCAAACAAGGACGGACTACACATCTTCAACTTCAACATCGCGCGAGATTTGGATCGCAAAACGACTATCCTAATATCTAAAAATGAGGAAGCAGATGTTATACCCGCGTCAAAGTTTAAGGGCTTCTTCGACCTGCGCTCGGCGACCTTGGCCGACGCTTGTCCGCGCTGCGGAGGCAAAACCGAATTCTTCAAGGGCATCGAAGTCGGCCATACCTTCAAGCTCGGCACGAAATACTCGACTTCGATGAAGGCCGAATACCTGGATAAGGCGCAGAAGCCGCAGGTCATGGTCATGGGCTGCTACGGTATCGGGGTCTCGCGCGTGGTCGCCGCCGCGATTGAACAAGGCCACGACAAGGACGGAATCGTCTGGCCCTCGGAGATCGCCCCCTTCCAGTGCGCCGTCGTTGTCATCGATGAGGCGGACGACGCGCGCGTGCGCCCCGCCGTTGACGCCTTGGTCAAAGCGCTCGAGGCGAAAGGCTTCGACGTCCTCGAGGACGACCGCGACGGCAAGCCGGGCGTCAAGTTCAAGGACATCGACTTGATCGGCATCCCGCACCGCTTCGTCGTCTCCAAGCGCATGCTCGACGCCGGGCACGTCGAGTACAAGAAGCGCGGCGACGCGGCGGCATCGAACTGGACTCTCGCCGAGGCGGCGGACAAACTCTCTTCGATTCTGAGATAGCTATCCCTGAGGATAGCCTGCCGATTTCGCCACCTATACCGGAACATGCTGATTTGGTGCCGTATACGGCACAAGAACTATTCCCGGAACGAGTGCGCGTGCCGTAAAAGGCACATAGTTGATTGGGCCGCTGGGTATAACGTCTAAGCCTTCTTGGGCGTCCAGGCCAGGCCGAGCATCTCCTTCGTGTAGCCGTTGGGGACGGTGCCCGCGGTCGCGTAGCGGTACAGGACGCATAGATAGATCTGCCCCGCGACTCCGAGCGCGTAGGAGAAGGCGCACGCGGCGGCGAACCAGGACAGCATCCCTATTGCGACCGGCATGAAGGACTGCGACGCCCAGCCCGCCCAGCCGCTGAGCCCGATGGCCACGAACATGCTCAAGATGACGATCACGCCGCCGATCTGCAGGCCCGCGTAGCCGGCCAGCGCCTCGCCCCAGGCTTTGCGGATGACGCCGGCGGATTGCTTGACGACTTCGATGGGGTTGTCGGAGTGCTGCTCGAGCACGAGCACGGGGATCACGAACACGGAGGCGACGCTCCATGCCGTGCCGATGAAGCGGATGACCATGCGCCCGAAGAAGCCGAAGCGCTCTTCGAGCGATTTGATCAGCAGGCCTATCAGTCCCGCGAATAAGGTCCACATCAAGATCGACTTGAGCTTGGTTAGGGCGAATTGTATGCCCTCGGCGACCGAGACGTTGTTGCCGTCGAGCGCGTCGAAGATCTCGTGGACGAAGGCGACGTTGAAGAAAGTGGCCAGAAACATGGACAGAAAGTACGCGAGCACGAAATAGGCGAGGGCCTGCTTGGAGAAGGTGATGGACTCCTTGCGTCCCCGGGCGAGGTCGTAGTCGGTGGGCGGGCCGATGATGACCAGGCGCGCGCCGACCTCCTTCCAGTGGGCGCCTTCGGTGTATTTGTGCGATGAGGGCGAGAAGACGATCGGGGTCATGAACAGGACGCCGATGACCACGGTGAGGACGGCTGTGGCGAATGGAAACAGGAGCAGGCGCGGGTTGGCGCGCATGACGCCGAACGAATTGCCGAGCAGGACGAAGCCGTTCTTGAAGCGGTCGATGAAGTTCATGGCCGCAGTATAACCCCTGTCATTACTGCGCGCAAGCCCTTGACAGCCCCCCCTGGTTCGTGATATCATGCCTATGTTCGCCCCCCATCGTCTTGGGGGGCGCGCTTTCTTAAGGAGTGGCTGCCGTGTTGAGCCACTTTTTTTATTGGACCGAAAATGGACGCTAAAGAGATAGAAGCCCTATTAAACCCCCTCATCGAGCAGGAGGGAGGCGAATTGGTGGACCTGCAGTGGCGCAAGGAAGGCCCGCAGTGGGTCCTGCGCCTGTTTCTGGACAAGCCCAACGGAATCACGCTCGACGATTGCGCGTACTTCTCGGATCGGGTGGGCGCTACGCTCGACGATGGCGACAAGATCGCGAAGTCCTACGTGCTCGAGGTGTCGTCTCCGGGCCTGGACCGCGTGATCAAGAAGGACAAGGACTTTGCCCGATTCGCGGGCAAGCCCGTGAAGCTGAGGCTGAAGCTGGCCGAGAACGGCCAGCGCCGCTTTTCGGGAGTGTTGAAGGGTTTGAACGAGGGCATGGTGTCGGTGCAGGCGGACAAGGACCTCAAGGCGTTTGCGCGCGAGAACATCGACGAGCTCAGGCTCGACGATTCGGCCGCGGTGGATTTCGGGGAGGACTAAGTTTATGAGCAAATCCGAGCTGATGACGGCGTTGGAGCAGATCGCGCGGGAAAAGAACATTCCCGTCGACGAGATATTGTCCATGATCGAGGGCGCGGTCGTGTCCTCGCTGCGCAAGCACGTCGGAAAGAACGCCGACATCCGCGCCTCCATCGACCGCGACAGCGGCGTGTTCTCCGCCGTCGTGGCGAAGAAGGTCGTGGCGACCGTGGCCGATCCCGAGCTCGAGCTGACCGAGGCCGACGCGCAGAGGATCAAGAAGGGCGCGAAGGTCGGCGACGAGCTGATCTATCCCGCTCCCGCCGCGGATTTCGCCCGCATCGCCGCGCAGACCGCCAAGCAGGTGCTGACCCAGCGCGTGCGCGAGGTCGAGCGCGACAAGCTGTACGAGGAGTTCAAGCCGAAGGAAGGCGAGGTCGTCTCCGGCGCCGTGCACCGCTTCGTGGAGCGCAGCATCATCGTCGACCTCGGCAAGACCGAGGGCGTGCTGCCTCCGCGAGAACAAATTCGTCGTGAGCGATATAATATCGGCTCGAACGTCCGAGCCGTGATTCTGCGGGTCGACAAGTCTCAAAGGGGGCCCGCCGTGGTACTGTCGCGCGCGGCCGACCTTTTCCTGCAGAGACTGATGGAAATGGAAGTTCCCGAGATCGCCGACAAGACCGTTGAGATCGTGCGCATCGTGCGCGACCCCGGTTTTCGCGCCAAAGTGATCGTGAAGTCCAACGATCCCCGCGTGGACGCCATCGGCTCCTGCGTTGGTCTGCGCGGCTCGCGCATCCGCTCGATCATGAACGAGGTCGCCGGTGAGCGCATCGATCTCATCGCCTACGCTTCGGGCGTCGAAGAAGCCTTGGCCGCGGCTCTTGCTCCGGCCAAGGTCTCCTCGGTGCAGGTCATGGATCCGGAGCACCGGATCGCCGAGGTGCTCGTCGCCGAGGAACAGTTGGCGCTGGCGATCGGCAAGGACGGGCAGAACGTCCGCTTGGCGCAGAAACTGACCGGTTGGACCCTTGAGGTCAAGGCCGAACCATCGAAGAAGGCTGCGGCGACTGCCGCAGACCCTTCTCTGACCACGCTCGAGGGCGTGGGCCCAAAAACACTGGAGGCGCTGGTGAAAGCCGGCATCACGGACGCCGCCAAGCTCGCCGCGGCCACCGCCGAGGGCCTGAAAACGGCCGGTCTCGGCGAAAAAACTGCCGTCAAAATCATCGCAAATGCCAAGGCCGCGCTCGAAAAGACTTAGGCCTAGGGCTTCCTAGGTCTTTCCCAGGAAATGCTATAATCTCATTGTAATGGAAAAGAAGCCCGTGAAAAAGGCCCCGGCGAAGAAAGCCGCGGCCGTGAAATCCGCGACTCCCAAGGCGAAGGCCGCCCCCAGAAGGGCCGCCGCCAAAGGCAAACGCGCGGAGTCCGATGTCGGGGGCGTGACGAAGACGGCCGCCGAGGTCCGCACCAAGCAGGAAGAAGGCTCGATCGCGCCGCCTACGGCCAACCTGGTTTCCGCGTTCGCGATGTTCAAGAAGCGCAGCGCCTCCGCCGCCGGCCCGACCGTGACGCGGCTGGCCGCCGGCGCCGCGCTGCCCAAGCCCCCGGCTGCGAAACCTCTCGTGCCTCCCGCCGCCGCTCCCGTCGCGCCGGCCGCCAAGCTCCCCGTCCCCGGCGTCCTGCCGCCCAAGCCGGTGCTGCCCGTCGCGGGCGCTCCGGCCGCGCCAGCCGTGCCGGCCGCGCCGGCCGCGCCGGCCAAGCCGCCGGTCACCGGCGCCTTGCCGCCGATGCCGTCGAAGCCCGGCACCTCTGGCCCTCAAAAACCAGTCATCCTGCGCCCCGGCGCGATCACGACCCGCCCGCAGATGACGTCGCGTCCCGGCTCCCCGCGCCCGCCGATGCCGGGGCAGCGGCCCGGCCACCGTCCCGGCGGCCAGCGCGGGCCGCAGCAGAACCGTCCGGCCGCGCCCGCGGCCAAGCCGCTCGAGCCGGGCGTCAAGCCCGCGCTTAAGAAAATAAAAGTTTCGTCGATGATCACTGTTCGCGAGCTCTCCGAGAAGATGGAGCTCAAGACCAACGACGTGATCAAGAAGCTGATGGCCTTGGGCATCTTCGCCACGATCAACCAGCGCCTCGATACCGAGGCGGCGCAGGTCGTCGCCTCCGACTTCGGCTTCGAGCTCGAGGTCGTCGCGATGTACAAAGAAGAGGAACTCGCGGTCGTCAAGGCCGAGAAGGAAGACCCCGCCAAACTTAAATCCCGTCCTCCCGTGATCACGATCATGGGCCACGTCGACCACGGCAAGACCTCCTTGCTCGACGCCATCCGCGAAGCGAAGGTCGCCGAGGGCGAGTCCGGCGGCATCACCCAGCACATCGGCGCGTATAAAGTTAATATCGCCAAAGGCGATATCGTCTTCCTCGACACGCCCGGCCACGAGGCCTTCACCGCGATGCGCGCGCGGGGTGCTAAGGTCACCGACATCGTCATCTTGGTGGTGTCCGCAACGGACGGCGTCATGCCTCAAACCATCGAGGCCATCGATCACGCCAAGGCGGCCGCCGTGCCCATCGTCATCGCGGTCAACAAGATCGATCTGCCCGGCGCCAACCCGCAGAAGATTCGCCAGGACTTAGTACAGCACGGCCTGCAGCCCGAAGAATGGGGCGGCAAGAACATTTTCGTCGACGTGTCCGCCAAGAAGCGGCTGAACCTCGACAAGTTGTTGGAAAGCTTGGCGCTTCAAGCTGAAATTCTTGAACTCAAGGCCAACCCCGATCGCCCCGCGTACGGCACCGTCCTCGAGGCGAAGATGGACCCCAAGCGCGGCGCCGTCTCCACCGTGCTCGTCCAAGCCGGCACCTTGCGCCTGGGCGACGCGTTCGTCGCCGGCCTCTCGCACGGCAAGATCAAAGCGCTCGTCGACGACACCGGCAAGCGCATCGAGCTGGCGGGGCCCTCCACGCCGGTCGAAATCCTCGGCATCATGGGCTCGCCGCAGGCCGGCGACGCCTTCACCGTCGTGGAGAACGAGAAGGCCGCGCGCGACATCGCCGAAAAGCGCCGCCTCATCCACCGCGAGCAGACGATGGCCCACCAGAAGCACATGACGCTCGTGGGCCTGCGCTCGGCCCTCAACAGCGGCGCGTCCAAGGCCAAGGACCTCAACATCCTGCTCAAGGTCGACATGCAGGGCTCGCTCCAGGCCCTGCGCGACTCCCTCGAGGGTCTGTCGACCACCGAGTGCCGCTTGCGCATCATCCACGGCGCCATCGGCAACGCGAACGAGTCCGACATCCTGCTCGCGTCGGCTTCCGACGCGGTCACCTTGCTTTTCAACGCCGAGGTCGAGCCGCGCGCGGCCGAGCTCGCCGAGCGCGAGGGTGTGGAGGTCCGCAAATACGAGGTCATCTACGACCTGATCGAAGACGTCAAGGCGGCCCTCGAGGGCCTGCTGGCGCCCGAGATCGTCGACGTCGTCGTCGGCAAGGGCGAGGTCAAGGCGTTGTTCAAGGTCAAAACCGGCACGATCGCGGGCTCCGCCATCCGTGACGGGAAGATCACCCGCGGCGGCCACATCCGCGTGGTGCGCGAGGGCAAGATCCTTTTCAACGGCAAGGTCACCACTTTGCGCCACTTCAAGGACGACGTCAAGGAAGTCGAGAAGGGCATGGAGTGCGGCATCGGCATCGAGGGCTTCAACGACGTCGCCGTCGGCGACCTTCTCGAGTTCTTCGTCAAGGAATCGCGCACCCGCCGGCTGAGCCAGTCGCCGCGGTAAGCCGGTGTACGAGCGCAACGACCGCCTCAAAGCGCTCTACAAAGAGCTGGTGTCCACGCATCTCAGAGAAGTCAAGGACCCCGGCCTCGTCGGCTTCCTCACGGTCACCGGCGTGGACCTTGCCCAGGACCGCAGGACGCTGAAGGTTTTCTATTCGATCCTCGGGACCGACGCGGAGCGAGAGCGCGCCGCCGCCGCCCTGGAGCGTGCCGCCCCGTACCTGCGCGAGCTCATCAAGAAAAAAGTTTCGGTCAAGACCATCCCCAACCTCCTCTTCACCTACGACGGCACGCCGAAGAAGGCGTCGCGCATCGACGAACTGCTCAACAAGCTCGAAAAGGAAAAGAGACGGTGACCGGGATCCCCGTCGCGGGGATGCTCCTGATCGACAAGCCCGCGGGCTGGACCTCTCACGACTGCGTCGCCGTACTGCGCAAGTCCTTTCCGGGCGGCACCAAGGTCGGCCACACGGGGACGCTCGATCCCCTCGCCACGGGCTTGCTGGTCGCACTCATCGGTCCCTGCACCAAGGTCTCGGCGCGACTTCAGGGCATGGACAAGGTCTACTCCGGCACGATCCGCCTCGGCGTCAAGACCGACACCGGCGACATCACCGGCAAGACGCTCGAGGAAAGAACGGTGCCGGCGCTGGACTTGGGCCGGCTTAAAACCGAACTGGCGGGTTTTGTCGGCGTCGTGTCGGCCCCGGCCCCCGCTTACTCCGCGGTCAAGCACCAGGGCCGGCCGCTATACGAGTATGCGAGGAGGGGCCTCGAAGTCCCGCTCAAGGCGCGTACCGCCGTGGTGCATAACTGGGAGGCGCTGAGCTGGAACGCGCCGGAGTTGTCCCATCGCCTGCATTGCGCGAGCGGCACCTATGTGCGGACTTTGGCCGAAGTCCTCGGCGAAAAGCTGGGCTGCGGCGGCACGGTGTCCGCCTTGCGCCGCGAGTCCGTGGGGCCTTTTCTGCTGTCCGACGCTTTGCCGCTCGACGCGATCCGCGCCTTGCCTCCCGCCGAGCTCGGCCGGCGCCTTGCGGCGTCCTTGCCCGTGCTCGAGGCGGCGCTGAAGGCGAAGGCGTGAAGACGGTCCGCGGCCGCGTGGTCCGCGGCGACGGGATGGGCCGCAAACTCGGATTTGCGACCGCCAATCTCAAGATTCCCCTCTCCGCCCGGCCGCCGCGCGGCGTCTGGAAGGTCCTTGTGAAGGGCACGACCATCGGTGAGCGCGTGGGCGCGTGCAACGTCGGCGTGCGCCCGACCATGGGCGGCGTGCGTCTCGTCGTCGAGGTGCATATGCCTTCATTTCACGGGAATCTCTACGGCCGGACCTTGACCCTGAGCTTCGTCTCGAAGATCCGTGCCGAGCGTCGATTCTCCTCGCTCGGCGCGCTGAAGGCGCAGATCCGCAAGGATGTGGCGACCTTGACCCGGAGGCCCTCGCGAGCTACAATGAACTCATGAGCAAGCTGAATGAAGACGGGAACATTCTCGGCCGCATCGGAGCCGTGGCCTTGCTCGCCGCCGCCGGCTTCGGCCTCCACCGCCTCAATTGCGCGTCCGGCGCGATGTGCCCGGTCATGAAGATCGACTCGTGCTGTGCCGGCAAGACCAAGACCGCTGTTCCTGCCCGCGCTGCTCCCGCCAAGTAATCGCCGGGTCGCCGCCAGGTACGGCTGACCATGCTCATACTCGTTAGGGCCGACCGGCAATGCGGCCTTTGCCGCCTTTGTTAAAATTACAACAACATGGCAATCCTCTGATTTTCCCACTATAATCCATGATCAACCAGCTCGTCCGCCCGAATTAGGCCGATCGAGCGAATTCAAAGTTCGGCCTCAAGGTGCCGCGTGTCGAATACGGCACGTGAACTAGTTCCGGAACTAGTGATTATCGTTAGTGAATATGGAAACGGAAAAACGGAAGCACTCGCGGAGGGGCCGGTTTCG
>Ga0209515_10001417_pt1 | contig 40357 bp, 33 predicted proteins | sample Subgroupgradi54m_FD_187454 | JGI IMG/M metagenome (GOLD analysis project Ga0209515, IMG submission 187454) | Subsurface groundwater microbial communities from S. Glens Falls, New York, USA - GMW60B uncontaminated upgradient, 5.4 m (SPAdes)... ... | reverse complement strand
CCCCGAAGGCGCCAGTGTCTTATGAAAAATCGGGTCGATGCACGTCGCGTAATAACGAATGCAGTGAGTGGTTCCGCTCACCTGATCACTCGTCGGCACCTCCTTGCCGCATCCGCCCCCTATCACCGCCAGCGCCAATCCAAATGCGCGGCGGCCCCACTTACGTTTCGTCATTAACACCCATTGGCCGCCCGCGCCGCTGTGATCCAGCCTTCAATCGTCGTGTAGGTCGGCGAGCCTACATCAAAAATGTGCGCATGTACCGGAGTCGACGTCAGCGTAGAGGTCGGATACTGCAGCAGATAGCTCGATCCCGGGGTGCAGACATTCGTTACCATGCTCGCCGTCACACTGAAATCGCCCTCGCTACCCGTCAACACCAGGCGCTTGGCCTGGAACGGCGGATCGTTCGGTCCGCGACCCGAGGCCACATGGCACCCCGCGCACTGCTGCAACAGCAACGGCTGGATCGTAGACGTGAACACGCCCTCGTCCAGACCGGCCACGGCACGGAATGCCGTGCAACGTCCGCTGCTGTCACGCGTCAGACATGGGTCGTTGTAGTACTGCGCGCCCATGTCGATCCACTCGGAGATCAAACGCTTTTCAGACGGATTCAGATAGGTCGCGTGCGCATTGCCGGCAAACAGCGCCGGATCGATCATCCCCTGCGGGAAGACCTTGGTGATCAGCTTACTGCTGCGCGCCAGTCCTGGCGTGACGAACGACGAGCGCACCACTTCTACGCGGTCGTCCTCGACCCGCAGCTGCGGCGTCCCATCGGGATTGAGCACCGGGCGGCCCAGCACCAGTTCGTCATAAGATGTCACGCGTCCGCTGCCCGAGGTGCCGGCGCTCAGATCCGGAATCACGGTAGTGCCGGTGTGGCAGCTTGAACCCGCGCAGCTGCGCGTGAGTATCGGCTGGATATGCTGCAGATAGTTAACGACCAGCACCGACTGATTCGTGTAACCATCGACGTTGACCGAATACGGACGCTCCGCGGCCGAGGCAATACCGGCAGTCGTCACGCCGCGGAAGGTCGCGCTCGCGTAACCGATGCTGATCGGACTGGCCTTGGTGATCGTGTTGCCGGAACTGTCCTGATAGGTCCAGACGTCCTCATACTCGGGATTCAGGAAACGCGTCATCGACGCCGTATCGAGGCGCAGCCGCGTTTCCACCATGGTCTCGCCATCAATCGCGGGGCCCGCCAGCACCAGCATGCCCGTCATATCCGGAACCTGTAGTGCGCTGTTGGGATTGTTACCGGCAATCGAAAGCGCCGGCGTCGAGCCCTTCTGATTCAGCGCATTCGGGCTGCTGCGGCGCGGCGAGTGACAGCCCTTGCACGTCACGGTTTCGCCGGGACGCACGGTGAGCCAACTGGTGTGCGTCTGGAACGCGCGTCCGTAGGCGTCCGTGACCGATACCGCGACCGGCGTATCGGACGGCACTTCCACCGAGAACGAACCGTCCGGTTCGATCGGTACATATCCGAGAAGCTGCTGCATCTCGAACTCGGTCTCACCAATCGTCTCACGCGTCATGCCCGACACCGTCGGCACGGCGCGCACGATGCGCACGAACCGGCCGGCACGGCGATCCGCCGGCGTCAGCACCGGGTCTTTAACGGTAAGCAAATCGGCGACCTGGCTGCGCGTATCGCAGTTCGGATAGCGCGCGATATTCGATTGCGTGGCGCTGCATTGCAGCGTCGACGCCGCAATCATGGGAATACGAATGTACTCTGGATTGCCGGAGCGATCTTGCTCCCACGCCGTGAGCACACCACTATTGCTCATGCGATTTTCAGAATCGGTATCGTAAATACTCTTGACGGTAAGACGGCCGACACCGCGAGTTGCCATGGCACTGTTGGTCGTGGTCTCGATCGGGACGACACTGGCGCCACCGCCGGTGGCCGAGCGGGCCATCAGCGGAATCGGATCGACGATCATTTCCACCGGCTGGCCCTGCCCGTTGACGCGCGGGAACGCGACGACGCGCAATTGTCCAGAGGCCAGGTCGATCACGTACACGCCGTAGGCCGGCGTTTTTTCGACCGTCACCTGACGCGGCTGGCCGGTAAGTGGATCGGTCTCCATTGCCTGTTCGGTGCGTTTTCCGGGCGTAAACGAGACCAGCGCGCGGTTGGTGCCGTCCCACAGCGGATACGGCGTGGTAAAGCGACCGTTGTCCGAGGTACGTGTGCCGAAGTCGATCTGCGTCACGCTCGGTTGAAACTGCGCGACTGCGCCGGAGACCATCGGCGCGGGCTGGTTCACTTCACCGAAATTCTTGTAATCCAGGACGACGAGCGCGCCACCTTCGTTGGTGCGCTGCAACGGCATCGCATCGGACATGATGCGGCCATCGGCCATCTCGCGCGGATGCAGGTAGCTGTTGACCGAGCTATGCGCGCCGAACAACACAAACAGACCGGTACCGTCGGTGTTGATCTTGAAGATCGTGAACTGGTTACGCATGCCCACGTGGTCCCAGTGCGAGAACATGATCTCGCCGCTGCGAAGCACGGTGGGATTGCGGTCGTGACTCATGTTGAACGATATCTGCTGGATGTTGGATCCATCCGCATTCATCGTATGCAGCACGACAGTCGGTTCGCGTTCGTACTCGTCGATATACTTACGACCCAGCGCACGGTAGGTTTTTTCCTGACGGTTGGACGAGAACACGATGCGTCCATCCGGCAAGTAGGCTGGATCGACATCGTCGCCCCAGGTGACGTTCGGATCGCTGTGAGACTTGCCGTTGTCGTTATTCAGGCGACGCAGGGCGACGCCGGAGCAACTGCCACTGCGCACGATGGCGGCGACGTCGGCTTCCCAGATATCCCAGGTCTCGTCGGTTGGGCCCCTCATCGAGAACAGGATCTTGGACGCATCTGCCGAGACTTCCGGATCAGACACGTCACCCTGACCCTGCGTATACGAAGACGTAATGTTGCACTCGGATGCCGAGGGCGAGGACCGCACGCGTATATATAGATCGCTACCGGGACGGCTGATCAGGCTGTCGGTCGGATTGCCGGCGACTTCACGGCTATTGGGATCGATTGGGCGTTTGACGTAAGCGACGGGGACGTCGCCTTCGCTGTTTGAAGAATCGGAATCGCCACTGCCTCCGCTACATGCGGTGAGGCAAAGGCTTAAAATCAGGGATACGCCGACGACCGCAACGTTAGTGTTCTTGTGGCTACGCATACTCGCCTCCTCGCACTCCGGTTATTGCCGCGACATCCGCAGCGGCATTGCTTCTTGTTCCGGTGCTTCGGCGGCCCGACCGACATGGACGCACAAGCTATTCTCGCGTCGTTAGTCTCGGTACTTTGCGTCACCACCTTTCGGTGGCTATGCCCTACATATCAAAGCGGTTGGCAGTCGCACGAGAGTGTATCTAAGAAGACACACTGAATCTAACCCTTCGTCGCGGGTATTCCTGCGCGTATCGGGCCGAATACTGCAATGGCACAACGCTAAAAATGGGCTCAAATCGGCGGCGGATCATGACCGATAGCCGGCGGTGATCACTTTGCGTGCCGCAGTCCTGACGAGTAATGCATGCCCCCCGACGCATCGATAACCACCGCATCCACATCACGCAACGAGTCGATAAGCGCCAGGCCCCGCTCCGTTCCCGTGACGAAAACAATCTTGCTCAGCCCTTCCGTCGTGGTGGCATCCGGTCCGACAATGGTGACGCCATGAACCGCGCTTGCTGAACGACCGGTCTTGGGGTCAAGAATATGGTGATGCCGTACGCCTTCAGTCTCGAAGAAACGTTCGTAATCGCCCGACGTCGAGATCGCCGCATCAACCAACGGCATGACTGCTGCCATGCCCTCGTCGCGGCGCGGATGACGAATCCCGATCATCCACGGCCGGCCGCCTTTATCCCCCAGCACCCGACTATCTCCGCCCGCCATGACAAGCGCGTGCTCGACCCCGCGCGCCTTGAGCAGCGCAATACAGCTGTCCACGGCATGTCCTTTGGCAATGCCGCCGAGATCGATCTGCGTCCGATTGTGCGCAAACTGGATTGTGTATTTCTCCGGGTCAAGCAGCAGGTGGCGATAGTTAACGCCAGGCAAGGCAGCCGCGATTTGTTCGTCAGACGGCTTCACGCCGTGACGGTAATCGAACAGGCCACCGACGCTGGCAAACGTAATGTCGAACGCGCCGTCACTCAACCGCGAGAAGGCAATCGAGCGCATGATCAGCGCGTAGAGTTCGGGGCTGATGGGCACCGGATGACGCGCGGCATCGCGGTTGACGCGTGAGATCTCACTCTCGGACTTGAACGGACTCATGGCGCGATCGATCCGATGCATCTCTTCCATGACCGCGGTCATCGCAGCCTCGCCGTGCGCACGCTCCGCGTGCCACAACTCCACACGGATCGCCGTACCCATTATCGCCTCGTCCCGACTCATCCATCCCGCGGGCGCAAGCATGGGCGACATGGGCCGGGTAATACTTTCCTCTCGGGGCGTCACGTTGTCTTTTTTCATCGGCGCAGGATCTGGCGTGTGGGCAGGCGCATGTTATCGCGCCCCGCCACGAATTAAACTCCGTCGAGACGACCTCGGGTACCGATTACTACCCAAAACAACCCAACGTCGGAACAGAAAGAAACGGAAATTGACGCTTATTCGAGGTAACGCGTAAACTTCGCCCCCTAATCAAAGTTCCGGGCGATTAGCTCAGCGGTAGAGCACTGCCTTCACACGGCAGGGGTCGCAGGTTCGAACCCTGCATCGCCCACCATGTTTTCAAGTACTTGCAGCTGCCACGTGTCCCGTTGTTTGTGTCTTGGGACAATTTTGGGACAGTGCGCGCGAACTGCGTTCGCGCCGTGTCTCACGTGGAGGCATGCATGGCAACAATCTTCAAACGCGGCGACGGCCAGTGGCAGGTCAAGATTCGCCGTAGCGGTTATCCCCTTCAATCGAAAACCTTCGCCATCAAGGGCGACGCCGAAGCCTGGGCTCGCTTGGTCGAAAGCGAAATGGACCGGGGCGTCTACGTCAGTCGAGTCGAGGCCGAGCGGCAAACCTTCGGCGACATACTCAAGCGTTACGCTAAGGAAGTCTCGCCCACCAAACGCGGATGCGCGGAAGAAGAATTACGTATCCAGGCGCTGCTTCGTCGCCCCGTGAACAAGTATTCGATGGCGGCACTCTCCAGCCAGAAGATCGCCGAATACCGCGATAAGCGCCTGACCGAAGTTTCCTCCGGTACGGTTAACCGGGAGCTGAACCTCATCGGCCACGTGATAGAAACCGCCAGACGCGAGTGGAGCGTCCACCTCTCGGAAAATCCGGTCCGCCTGGTGCGTCGCCCCAAAACCAATCCTCCCCGAGAACGGCGCTTGCTCCGCGACGAAGAACCGAAACTCTTTGCCGGCTGCATAGAGTCACGTAACGAGTTTCTGCTACCCATCGTCCGCCTCGCTCTCGAAACCGCCATGCGTCAGGGCGAGATCGTCAGCCTGCGCTGGCCACACGTAAACGTAAAGAAAAGGGTCGCATTCCTACCTGAAACAAAGAACGGTGAGAACCGAGGTGTACCGTTATCCAAGACAGCCGTGAAGGTGCTCAAGTCCCTGCCCCGTTCGGAAAAGGACAATTCAGTCTTCCCCGGTGTCACCACGGAAGCCGTCAAACGCGCTTTCATCCGTGCGTGCGAAAGGGCGAAGATCGAAAACCTTCACTTCCACGATCTGCGACACGAAGCGACCACCCGGCTGTTCGAGAAAGGGCTGAATCCCATGCAGGTCGCAGCCATCACGGGACACAAAACGTTGCAGATGCTCAAGCGCTACACGCACCTTCAGGCCGAGGATCTGGCAAAGTTGTTGGACAAAGGACCGCGCGTACGCGAAACCAAAAAGGCCGTGCGCGGTGCGCGCGCTGTTCGCGCACGGCGCACACCGACGCGCCGCACAACATCAGACGAGGCGAGCCAAGGCGAACCGGCCGCGGGGCTTGCGGGCGAAGCCGTGCAAGGCCCGTGACGGTTCGCGCTGGCGGTGTGTCCGTGTGTACACCGGAGTCACTAGCACGACCGGATCGACGATACGATTTTCGACTTCGCCGATCAGCAATGGTTTGGCATGGAAGGTGGCGCACCGTGCGCCATCCCGCGACTTACCGATACTTCGGCATCGCGCCAGAGCTTGGAAGTTCAAGAAGTGCTGCTCGGCTTCAGGACGCGTCGCTAGACACTCGGGCCAGGATTCGGCCAGACCGAACAGGGTCGATTCGATCCGCTTCACTCAATGCCCAGACTGCCCAGGCCTCGACTTTATCCTGAGGCAACGGATCAGTCGCTGAGACGCTAGCTGTCCGTACGCTCTCAACAAAGGCTCGGATATCGGCCGCCTGCCGAAAGGCGGACGCCTCTCCGAGCAACCGTTCGATCCGCTCCTGTTCCAGCTTGAGCTGGCGCTCGCGTTCGCGGCGCTCCTCTTCTTCTCTTTTGCGACGGGCCTCTTCCTCGCGCCGGGCCTTATCTTGCAGCCGCCACTGGTAGTCGTTACGGACCGCGTCGCGACACTGCTCCTCCCCGGCAACGATAAGCGCTACAACGATGTCGCTCAGCTGGTCCTCGATGGTCACATCGTCCTTGTCCTCCCAAAACCTCTCCGGGCGTGAAACGCCGTACGCACTCGCTACCTGAAGGCGAAGCTTCTCCTCCGACGGTTTGCGTTTATCGGGATTCACCTCTCCCGGGCGCCTCAGCTTCGTCGCGCTATCAAACGAAAAAGAAACACTCACATCCCCGATCCGAGCGCAGGTCTCACGCGCCTCTCGCCCCCGCACGGAAGAACCCATGTCGCAACGTGCCAAGGTGAGAAAAATGGCGTTCAGGATACGCAGCCGTCGGCGCTCGAACGGCGTGTCGAATAACGGCCCGTCCCAAAGCCAGCCGGACGGCGAGTTCTGCTGTTTCTCACGCCGACGCTCATCGTCCTGCAGATACTTGGCGATGGCCTTGTGAGGACTATGGAACGTCTTCGGAATCGTAATCTTCCCCACCATCTTGCGGACGCACTCGGTGATTTCGGCAATGTCATCGGGGAACACGGGCGGAGAAGAAATCTCCTGAAAGTTTTGGGAGGCATTGCTTGCCAGCGATTCAGGAACGTCGAGCGACAAATGGCCGTACATGCCGAGCCCGCGCGGCGGGAGCGGCTGGACCGTGGTCGGCTTGCCGGCTTGGCGCTTCGCCCAATATCCTCGCTCTGGCACAGGAATCTGGGCGCTTCGACAAATCTTCGCCAGACCAACATCTGAGAGGTCAAATTTCTTAGCCAACTGAGACATCGGCTCGGACCATACGAGGTCATACAACTCCTCGCGAGTAAAGTAGCGGCGATTCGTATTCATGTGCGCACCCGACAATTGAGATTCGGCAAACTATTTTGTAGTCGACATCGCGCCATCCGGGCTGGCTAGGCGGTGTCCCGCGCCGTTAAAAATGGGAGTACTCCGTTAAAAATGGGAGTACTCTTTGATGCTCTGGCAAACTTACGGCTGACAACCCATGCGCACCCGGCTCCGCGCTAGGACTGTAAGTGCCAGAAACGCACCAGTGACTAGCGCAAACCATCCCGTTAACCGGGGCGCCTGTTGCACGAGCGCTAGTCACCTGGTGCACCCGATTGCTTTGCATGATTGCCGGTAAACATATTGATGCGTGTAACCCCTACAGAAAAGGATGTCGTCCTGCGCCGCGCCATCATCCGCGTCTGGCCGGATTATTTTTCCTGGCCTGAAACAAAGCAAGAGCAGTTCCGGCTGCAATTGAGCAGCGAAGACGATTTTCGTATCAAGCAAGCGGTTGTGCAGTCGCTTTTTGGCGGTGAAGTTCGATCGAAAGAGGAGTTAGACACACTGCTGGATTCCTTCGATGACGCTCAATATCTGCTGCTCAACAGCACGATGCTGCCGTTACAAGGAATTGGCGCGGACCACTTTTTCCTGAATGAAAGCCTGCCCGACGACAAAACCTTGCTCGACTTCGAAGCCCTGGGTGACTACGCCCGAGACGATCACCAATTTCAGGAACAAGCCCGCAAGGAGGATGATCCGGATCATCAAATTCGCCCATACCGAGGCGATCTCCATCATTGCTGGGCACGACTGAACATCGACGACGCATTTTATTACGCCGTTCTGTCATCCCAAACCGGATACATAATGAGCATCGTCGACGAGTTCGGTTCTGACAGAATTCAATCTCTCATCCCTCACAAATACGTTGACGGTGCCCATCACGGGAAACGAGAAGGCAGCGGTTTTCTCTATGACAAACGTATCGACGCCCAGGGCCTGGAAGGACAACTCGACGAACTACAGCATCGATACTACGAGTATCTGGGTAGACGCCACGAGACCCTGCTCGATCTCTTCGACCAAACGGCTCAGCAATGCGTTTACATGCGAGACCGACGTCGCGAAGACGATCCGCACATGGACTTCGTGTTCTCCGACAAAACGGCTCTCGCTGCCGTACGATTCCGGCACTTTGTAAGTGACTGTCGTCTCATCGTCGGAGATAGCAGCGAACTAGAAACCCAGCTCGATCAAGAACGCCGTTCCGCCCTCGCCTTTCTTGAGGACACTCATCGCGACGTCATCGAGAACTTCGATCCGACCGTCGTAGCGATGCGAAAGAAGCGAAAGATCATTCTGGCGGACAGCAAGCTGAAAAACCTGCTGTGAGTCCACTCTGCCACCATGGGATCGTCCTACTTCTCATGCGCGCGGATGACTTTCAAATTAGCCGTTGCGCACGCGATTGCGTAAGCGGCGCAACTTTGAACGAATGCTGTTGTGGTCCATTTCTTTTAATTTTTCTTCGAGATCAGAACGAAGCTTAATCGCATAATCGTTAGTCCAGATTGCGGTCAGGACGATCGCAGTCCCGAGTAAAAGAAACGCCAACACGCCCCAACCTCCGTCGATTGATCCCTTGTTATGGACAATCTCAAGAAAATTGTCCCACCGATTCCCTACCCAAAGACTCGTGACGACAAAAACAATAAGCGCCACATTTGATACTGCGGCGGCCGCTTTTATACGAACCTGCAGCGATGGCGTATGAAAATTCCAAGTCCCCATGTCCATGCTCGTTCTCCGATAATTTGAATTGAAATCTGCGGTTACAAATCCATCCCCGCGCCGTTCCGCCGTAACCAGTCTTTCCGTTCCCGAAAGTCGGGCATGACCTTATCGACGCAATTCCAGAACGCTTCCGTATGGCGTTTATATTTGATATGACCGAGTTCATGGACCGCGATGTAATCAAGAATTTTGATCGGGGCCATGGCGCATTTCCAGTGGAAGTTCAAATTTCCATTCGGTGAACATGAGGCCCAACGATTCTTCAGATCGAGCACTTTGACGGCACTCGGCGTTACGCCCATCTTCGCTTGGTAATAGCGCACCCGTGCTCTAATCTTTGTCAGCCCTTTTTCACGATAGAACTCCTTGAAAGCGTCATACGCACTGGACGCCACATCCGAACGCATCTGGAAGTATCCATTCTTGAACACAATCGGGTCTTTCTGCTTTTCGATCAGATGCAGCCGGTAGGTACTTCCGAAATAAAGAAACCCCTCTCCGTTCACGAATTCACGGGTGACCCGCGCGGTATTCAAGTCTTCCCATTCCGCCAGCCCCCGATAAATCCACGGTCGTTTACGTTCAAGCACGCGCTCAATCTGAATGTCCGTCCACGCTCTGGGCGCGAGCACGGAAATCCGGCCATCGCGTTCTATATAGATACTTGCCGTCTTGCGGTCGCTACGCCGGAGGTTGTAGTCAATATCTTTGTAGGAGGAATTCATTTAACCAGATCTCTATGTCTGACTTTCGCCAACGCAGTTATCTCAGTGACGATATGCTCGAACTCGTGAACAATCTCCTCGCAGTTCGAGGCCAGTAAAATATCCGACAACTCGCCTTTCAGCCGCTTGATCTCGAACGCGTTGTCCCAAAAATCCACGATACCGACAGTTTCGCGGAACTTCCGTACCACATCATGCGAAACACTATGTAGCTTGTTTTCGTCAACGTCAGAAATAGAATTGCCATTAAAGGCCATGTCGGCGATGAGGTCGCGGAATGGTGCTTCAATACCGTCTTCGTCCGCAGCGCCGCGCCCTTCTGTCACCTCATGTGCCAACCCCTCCAGTGCCTGGGCCAACTTATCCCAATCTTCCTTGTGCTTCTGAATCAGCGCATCCAGCTTGTCACTCAGTTTCTTATAGAGTGCTGGGTCTTCCTGCCAATGCACCTTGCAGTGCTTGCGGATGGCGTGCTCCATCTCGCTTGCCTTGGCCTTTGGACTCTGGTTCTTGTTCACCTGCCGCATAAACTCCGGCGAGATCAACTCTACCGGTGGAATCTTCGGATTGATCCCCAGACTGATTAGGTGCTCGTTAACCAGCTTCTTCACCTTCTCGCCGGCTCCCGATATGGACAGCGAATCATCCTTGTAGCGTTCCTTCACCTGCGACAACAGATACCCAAACCGCTTCATAGGTACCTTGTATGGCTGCGCCAAACTGTGGGGCAGGATCGCGTCCATGCTTTGCAGGAATTTCTTATAGTAGACGCGGAAGGATTCCCGCAGCTTGATGTCTTCCAGCAGCTCCACAGCCTGCTCCAGCACGGCGTACTGTTTCTTCGCATCCTTGATGCGCTGTTCGACAAAATCCCGGATTTCTGCGACGCCGTTGTTGCTGAACAAATTAATCAGGCGCTGGTACCGGCTCTCCAGGATGGGCATTTCGCCATTGATGTCCTGAAGCGAGGCGAGAATCTCATCTTGATCATCGGCGGAATAGATCGACAACGCCTCGCGAAGATGGCGCGCCAAACCAATGTAATCCACCACATAGCCGCGAGTCTTTCCCCTCGCTACGCGGTTGACGCGGGCGATAGCCTGAAGCAACGTGTGTTCCCGGATTCTCTTGTCGATGTACATCACCTGCTCCACCGGCGCGTCGAAACCAGTAAGCAACATGTCGCACACGATCAGGAAACCAATGCCCGTCTCGGGTTTGGCGTAATCGAAAATCTTCTTGAAATTGTCGATCGCTTCGGCTTCCTTGGCGTGCTTGCGCGCCTCGGTGATTACCGCCTTTTCGTTGGTGCCTTGCGAAGACACCACCACCGCTGTCCGCAGGAATTCTATTTTCCGGATGTGCTCGACGTCCGGTTCGGCCTTTGTCTTCTCTTTCGCGAGATAGTCGGCAATGGCTTTATCGATGTAGGTCTTGTAGTGCACCGCCGCCATCTTGGAGTGGCACACCACCTGGGCCTTGAACCCGTTGGGTAAGATGTGCTCGACGTAGTGCCGTACCATGTCCTGCGCGATGGCCTCAATGCGCCGCTCCGCGTCCAGAATATCGCCAGTGGCTCCGTACTTCTTTTTGATGGCGAGTATCTGCTCGTCGGTCAGATTCCGGAACAAGTCCTCGAATTTGGTTTCGAAGCCGTGTTTATCGGTAATGGCCGTCTCCGCTGTGCGGCCCTCGTAGAGGATTTGCACGGTCGTGCCGTCGTCCACGGCGTCCTGCAGTTTGTATTTGTCTATGTAGTCGCCGAAGCGCTCACTAGTCTTCTTCCGGTGCCGCTCGGTAACTAGCGGCGTACCGGTAAAAGCGATACGGGTCGCGCTGGGAAAGGCGTCGAACAAGTTGTTACCGAGGTCGCTCGATTGAGTCCGGTGAGCCTCGTCCACCAGGATCAAAATGCGCTCCGACGGATTCACGGTCCCGAAAAGCTGGAATTCCGGCGGCGGATCGTACGTGCCTACCTTATTCCGCGACCACGTCAGGGCATCGGCCATGTAGTCGGGCAACCTCGACTCCGCCTCTTTGAACTTGTGCACCATCACGATGTTCAGGTTCGAGCGATCGTCGGCCAAGTCAGTCTTAAGTGCGGCCGAACTTTCGATGTAGCGCACTTTCTCGTCGGTCAGCGCCGCCGTGTTACCGAGTTGGTCCTCGAGGTCAATGCGGTCGATGACCATCAATACTTTGTAGTCCTTTAAATCCTCGCAGCGCCGGAGCTTGCGCACCAGGAACACCATCGTGAGCGATTTGCCCGAACCCTGCGTGTGCCACACGGTGCCGGAGCGCGCGTCAGCCGTAGGCCCGCTGCGCAACCGCTCGACGATCTTGCCCACCGCGCGATACTGCTGATAACGGCACACTACCTTCACCAACTGTTCGTTGACGGTCATGAAGATCGTGAAATTTCGCACGATGTCCAGCAACGTCTCCGGCGCCAGCATGCCCTGAATGAGCCGCTCCTGAGAGCGCTCTTTTCCCAGAGGCGGCATGTAGTTCTGATATTTCTCCGGGAAAACGGATTTCCACTCGTAGAAATATTCCTCCGTAGCCGTGAGAGTACCGAACCGCGCTTGCTCGCCGGTCGTAGCAATCATGAGCTGGTTTGTGTGGAACAGACGTTCCTCGCCTTCCTTGAGCCCAGCCGCGATGGTTTCCTCGCGTTGGTCGCTATAACGGCGTAGCTGCTTAACTGCCTCGGCCATCGGGTCAGACGTAAATACATTAGCGTCTTTGCACTCGACGACCACGAGCGGAAGGCCGTTGACGAACAGCACGATATCCGGCCGGATGTGGTCTTTCACCCGCCCCGGCGTGTTGATGCGGAACTGATTGATGGCGAGGAAGTGATTGTTCTGCGAGTTCTGGAAATCGATCAACTTGACCACCGGGTATTCCTCCCCGGTCAGCTCGTTCGTATCTACCGTTGACTTGTAAAGCCTTTGCAGCACATCGACGTTGGCTTCAAGTATTGTGCGACCCGCCTGGTTAGTTAACTCATCGAACAGGTCTTCGAGCTGTTTGTCGGTGAGCCATTCTTTGCCATCGTCGGTTCGATTGAGTTGGCGAATGCTGCGCTTAAATGTTTCCTTTAAAACGACCTCGCGGAAATCCGTGCGCAGGGTGATGGCTGGATCGGCGGGAATCCCCTCCCCCTGGTCGACCACCTCCCAGCCCAGTGTCTGGAGCTGATCAAGAAAAGGCTTCTCGACAAATTTATATTCCGACATGGGAGTCAGCCGTACAGTACGCGATTCAGTTTTTCCAACGCCGCCTCGCGTTTCTTTGCATCCATGCGTCGTAGGTTCTGCAATTTCCACTGCACCCCTGGCAAACGGTCCACATTCTTCACCTTCAACAAGTTCCAGTCTGGCTCACCCCGCTTGAAGCCGATCAGGAACTGTTTGTGCGCATCCGAAAGCCGTTCGTGCAGCTGCGTTACGAGCGCCTGTCGTGTCTCCTCAAGCTCACGCAGCGTCACGGTGTTTAGTGCCATGCCACGGAACTGAGATTCGAACGTTTCGGTTAACGGTATGAAATTCGGTTGCAACATCTCGGCCAGTGGCCGACTGCCGCTGACCAGATAAACCAGAAAGACGTCAATTAGGTCAGCGTCCACACCTTCTGCATCCATCAGAACTTTCACGTCGAACAGATCGCGGGGGTGTTGACGATCCAGTGCCGCGCACAATTTTCCAGCATAAAGTTCGTGCGTGTCTAACACCGGCACCTCGACAAAACCGAACTGTTGTTCCACCGTCTGTGTTCCGCTGCGCAACACGGGCTCATGTACGGCACCCCGCAATACCGGCGACACCTCGATCATCACCCGGACGCCACCGCGAGTAACTTGGAGTTTTATTGTCCGGTCCTGTTCGCCGGCAAGCCGCTGCACGCTGACGCCTCTCAGTGCTGCCTCCATCGCATCGGCCATGTGATTTAGAGCATCACCTATGTTACCCAAATCCGTCGCGCGGTCTTCAATGGGCAAATAGGTCAGATCGATATCAACCGAAAGTCGCGGCAAATCGCGCACGAACATATTGATTGCCGTTCCGCCCTTCAGTGCAAAGCAGCGCTCCCGCCCCACCAACGGCAAGAGCGCACATAGCAACGCTACTTGCTGAAAATAGGGATTATCCGCGCTCAGCACCGAATTTCTCCGGAACAGTTATCAAAAATTGTTTGTCCAGTCGGCCGCCTTTAACAACGCTGCGCTTGCCGCTACCAAGCGCGACGCGTTTTATGTCCAACTTCTTGAGCCACGGGTAGTCGAAATACGTTGCGAGGAACAAGAACAACCGCTTGGTTTTTATGCTGACGCAACCCATCAGCAGCTCATTCAACAACCCTGGACGCAGAACGGTGAGCCCCTCGAACAATTGCGCAGCATGAGCAAAACTGCTGGCACCGCTGTCGACCGAGTTCAGCACTTCGAATATCGCGCGCTCCGGCCCGGAAGTTTGCAACGTCCAATCACGCAGACGCGTCGACGATTCCACTAACCCCAAGCGTTCCGTCTTGTCGTTGAACAAGCGGCCAGTGTGAAAATTTAACTGTTCCGGCAACGTCACTGCCTTGATCCACGCGGGAACCTTACCGCGCCCCCACAAATGGATCTGAGTCTCGCCTTTCAGAGGCAGATAATGTGCATAGCCCTGGCGGTTCAATGCCGATATGCCACCGACATGAAAGGGAAGCTTCTCTAGTTGCTGCATCCCCAAAACGACGCCTTCCCAATTCACTGTCGCGGTTGGGCGCGCATAAACGCCGCGCCCCAAAGGCGTGAGCCAATGCCCCTGCACATACTTCCGGACCAATTGCCGGGAATAACCTTGAGCCACGAGCCAAGCGCTCGATGCCACCACGCCTTCCGGCAGCCGTTTTTGCAGGGAGTTTAGCTTATCGTCATTTTGTAAACCCATGGTTTACATTTTAGCGCATTAATAAACTGACAGCAAGGGCAGTTTAGCAATTGCCTGCTTTTGTAAACCATCGGTTTACCATTCCGACGCAACTTCGCGCCATCCATCGGGAACCGCGATCACGCGTCACGGTACACATGGTCGATCATTCGGGTTGTTGGAAAATTTTGGCTCAGACGCTTTGCGCCGCACCAGTAATTTCTCGTAACCACTGAGTTGGCTGCTCGTTTCCACCTCTTAGGTATTCACTGACAATTTCTTTCGCCTTGCGCAATCCTTCTGGTCCTACCCGTACGAGATTAGTGAGCGCGTCCCTTATCGCTTCTTCGGGGAAGTCCGGTCTGGCACCCTCGAGAAGGCGACGCCATATCTCATACGCTTCGAGAGGTTGCAGCTCGCTGATCTTGGCGATGCTTTTAAGCAGATCATGAGAGTTGTGGGCTTCCTCGGCAAACGACGCCACTGCAAGTATTAAATACTTGTTTCCTTCATTTACCTCGTCCACAAAGATGGTCCAATCGCAAAGCTTCGACGCCAGCCGCTTCCCTTCACGGCTACTCGTGTCAATCACATCCAGAAGACGGGGCCATAGTTCAAAGATCTTCGTCCTGATTTTCTCATCTCCATCCTTGCGCATTGTCCACAGAAACCAAATGAGCTGAGCGAGTTCTTGGTGGTTCTTACGAACCAATAACTGATGAATCAGGCTTGACTCATCTTCTAATTTTTCAAAGTCGCTAATGTAAGCAATCGCGATATTTTGAACAATTTTTTCCTCCATCTTCTCCTTAACGTTCTCGTCATCCAAAGCCCGAATAAAATGACCATTCTCCTTCAGGTGCTTGTAGACCCCTTCATACACCGTGTTGACGTAGGCATAGCCTTTCATTGCACATAGCCATTTCTGGTAATTTTTTTTGTCGAAAATTTTCGGAAGATTCTCTAGAACCCAATCCTTCGACATATACAGAAAGTTAGGCAGGTAGTTGACCACGAGAGTGGCAAACTCGTATTCCCCATGATCAGCTCGAGCCAGCTCGGATTCGTAGATGGGCTGAAAGTAGGTCCACACTTCAACATGACTGTTGTGCTGCTTGTCTGCTAAACGACAGGAACGCAAAGTGAGATTTATCAGCGCTTCAACGCATCGTCCTCTAGGGCTATTGATTGCGACGAACACCGCATCACTGTCCGGTTTGAATTCTTCGCCTTTTTCCTTTTCAAGAAGAGTTAGAAGAATCGCTTCTGCCTGCCCCAGGTATTTCCCAACAAATGCATGCTCGTCCGATTTTGTGCCATTTTCGATTAGGCGTCCGATTCCTCCGACAATCCAATGCCTGTTTGCCACGAAGGCATTTTTTTCGTGCTGCGCGTTTTCCGGTAACCAGAATCTCTCCTGCTTAATGACGTCACTGCAGAACGCTAGCAAGTGCCCCCAGATTTCTTCCCACGGCAATTGCGCTTTTTCTATCCACAGCTCGCCATACGCCTCAATAAGCTCATGGATATATGGAAGCCCCAACGTAGAAAGTTTGTGTAGCTGATTGTAGAACCGTAGAGGTTCGGCCTTCACGACCTGGCGTAGCGTCTTCGCTAGACCTTCTAAATCGGGCCCATCAAACGCCCGAGGTTGTTTATAGGATTCCAGGTACGCGTTGAGCTGCTTGATCAGCTCATCAGAATCCCACGAAAGGAGGTCTTCTTTGGAAATGGCTGATTTGTGATTGACCCATCCGCTGGTCATATAGCTCGCAAAATCCGGATGTTCCGGCTCCCCACCTGCAATATCGACGCACTGTCGGTAACGCTGGGCTACGTCATTTCCGTGGTCTTTGATGGCCGACAGCCATATGGCACGTTTGTGCGCCTTGAGACCCTCGTTCTGTTGATCGTCTTCATCGTTCGTTTCTGCGAAGCGGGCGATTGCCTCTTGCACGAGCATCTTTTCGTTTTGTGAGAATTGCGGATAGCGGTTGTGCAAGAGATGCCACAATTCATGCCGAAAGTTGCTTGTGAAATGCTGGTCCACAATGACGCTGCTTACCAATTTACTTAGTTGCTCATATTTCTGATTGATTGCGAAAATCGCGATCCGCTTTGTCGTCTCAAATTGGCTTTTCAAAAGTTGTGCGACATAGTCATTGGCAGCGGTCGGCGCCTCTCCGATGTAGACCAACAGCGAGTCGCGATATCCCTCCACGAGGATGTCGTCCGTATCATCGGCAGCATGATTCTGCTCGTGATCCTCTATGGCCGATCGCCAGATTGAAGACCATCGATCGTTATTATGTTCAACCAGGATTTCCTCAAGTCGCCTTTGGAACAGCTTGATTGCTGCTACGCCAAGCACTCGGCCAACAACGGCAGCTACCTTCTTAGTGAGCTTCCTTGCGTGCCAACTATCAAAGCGCAGCACCACCTCTTTCTTATTCGAGGTACCGTACTTTTTGTCTACAAGTTTTGTCTTGTACAACAATTCCAGAATGCTCATTGAGAGCGTCTTACAATGCTCATCGCCCTGATCGAGCAAGCTGATTAGCCAATGTTCGCCGAGACTTTCTGCCACTATGCCTCGCTCATACAGATCATCAAGCCAGTAGTCGATCAGCGCTAAGTCACCCAAGCTCACCAAATGAGGCGGCAAGCTGCGAATGATCTTTGAGAACTGCCACCACACCCGATAGTTACCGAAGCCGTGCTCTTTGGCATGGGTCGTCGAACCTCGGATGAATTCGAGAAACTCGACAGCATATTTTTCGTTCTTCGGATCAAGAAGCTCTGCAGAAGTAGCGACCAGATAATCAGTAATCGGCCACACTGGAATACTGACATAGCCCTCCTCCTTGGCTGGCAGTGGTGGCGGAATCTCTGAAGGACGGAGGAAGTCCGCTTCTTTAAACGCGGTAAACCAGTGAACTCCGGTGGCTTTGCGAAAGAGAATGGGTTGCAGATCAGGATTTCGCTTAGCGCGTTCTACAGCGCTTCGCTGCTTTGGCGTAAGCGAGTCAGCCACGGATCTCTTCCTCCATGGCAGCAGCCTCATCGGCAAGCGCTATATCTTTAAACTTTAACTTCTTCGCCCAAGAAATCAGTATCTCTACCTGATGACCATAATCTTTATAGTCTTTGGGAAAACCAATTAACTCTGTCGCGAACGAATCAAGATAATAGTCCCGAAGCAATTCATATAGGGCCATTTCCGCATTGAAGAACCCTTGCAAAATGTACCGCCGTATCCGCTCCTTGCCTGGATTAGTGGTTATCCCTCCGCGGCGAAGGATGTACTCAAGCACTTCGATCTCATCCAAACCATAGCCCAAGAACAAGACCGTCTTTTTCTCAAAGAGATACCGCAAAAAATCCTGCACCTCCTTGCTCGAATAATGGTCCAGGTAGTCCTTAGTGGTAATTACCATGGTATCGGGATCATCCATGCAACCATGTATGTGCACCACGTTTCCATTTTTATCCAGATTGACTCTCAGAAGCTGCTCTCGCTTATAGAACCTCCAGTCTTCTTCCGGATGTGTTTTACGTGAATCGGGGGACAGATACTTCTCGTAGTTCGTCGTAACAAAAGATGAGTTGAATGAGTTCAGATAGCTGTATACGTTTTCCGACTCCAGTGGTACATGAAAAATGGATTTGTAATCGATTTTTATCTTTTTCTTTTGCGCAACGATTTTGGCGATAGACAACTTCCGCTTTGGGTCCGCTATTCTCTTTATCTGTGATAACTCGTAGTAGTCCACGCCCGCAGGCACAAGCTGCTCCAGAACTCTATTGGCAAAGCCGTCCCACGAAGGACACTTAACTAACCGCGATATGCCAGCGCCAACAAAAACGACCAGCTCTCCGGACTGAGCTGCATTCTCAATCTCAGGAGGCACCTCCGGAGAAGGATTAAAGGTTGAGGACATTCAACCTCCCTGTACCTGAATCCGACCGGTGAGCAGGTCTTGCATCAGCCCAAGCTTGATCTTTGTAAGTTTTTCGCGCTCGTCACCTAAATCGTCAATCAGACCGTCGATACTTGTTAGACGTGTCGCAATTTCTCGTTGCTCATGGTCTCTGGGAACCACGACTATGAGATTTCTAACATCGGCAATATTTATTCCCTTCACGGCTTGCCCCAATGTTTTCAACGCGACTTGTGCCTGAACCGCGTTCGTTTGAAGAGAGAAGTAAAAAAACATATTTAGGCACTCCGACCTAAGACGAACTCTGGCCGTGTCTTGCGTGATATTTGCCGCTTCCAGCCCCGGCGGAACAAGAGCTACACGACCAGTTGTTCCTCGAATAGTAATCAGCAGATCGTCTGCCTTCAGACGTGATCGCCGGTATTGCGCCTCAATCTCCGGATGCGTCAACAGCAGATCGTCTTGGTATATTTTTCCGTCATTGATGTCTTTCACCTTGATCACCGGAATTCCACCGTGTACGGATTCTCCTGGCATAAGTATTCCGTAACAGATTGGCGCATCATCCCGAACGCAGTTCACCAACCGGCTAACCTCCCACCCCTTCGGAATCCAGCCGAGTTCGGTTTGTTTGTAGAGATGCGGGGCGTCTTCGTAGCGCGGGCGGAGCTGGCCGTTGGCGTCGATGCCGCGGGTGAAGAGGTCGTGCATCAAGCCCTGCTTGATGGCCTGATATTTCTCGATCAGCGCTTCGGTTTTTTCGATGAGAACGTCGACGTTCGCGAGGATTTTGGCAATCCTTTTCTGCTCACCTCGTTTCGGAACAAATATTTCATGTCTTCTAACAAGATCGGTGTTCAGGTTCGCCTGTGTTCCCATCTGCCCCATCGCCACAAAATCTCTTTCCGCGAGCTGCAGGACATAGTAGAGATACTCTGTATCAATTTCCTTCAGATCATAGAACTGCACGAATCCGTCGTGGATGCATGCCGGCATGTCGACAATGACGGGTTTGCCGATCGTTGCGCAGATCGACATTATCAGGTCACCCTTATCGACCCGCACACTACTGGCTTCTCCTAGTGCCGACAAATATTGCGTTGTCTGTCTCAGGTATTTGTTAGAGCCAGTAACGTCCACGATCCTGACCCAACCCACGGAACCCCCAAAAAACTTTGGGTCCGCAATAGGACGAGGGGATGCCCCGCGACGAACTTCTGCAACATCGTTTATCGGCCTAAACTCGTTCATACCCCAATTCCACAATATACCGATCGAGAACAGCTGCCTCTTCATTGCGCGTCTTGAGAATCTGCTTCACGGTCACCGAATACTTGTTCCACAGATTCTCCACATCTGCGACAAACGCTTGCTGATATCTCCGGATGTAGGCTTCGTATTCCGCGAACAGGATACGTTCGAAGCGTTTCAGAATCAGCTCGCGCGCCTCACTTTCGCTGATCTTGGCGCGGGCAGCTTCTACCAGTTCGTCTTTTTCCTTTTCGGCCGCGCGGATGCGGGCTTTGAGTTCGCGCAGCTCTTTCTCCAGCGTGGTATGTTTTTCAAATCGCGAGTCGATGTCGGCGATTTCTTTTTCGAGGCGGGTGATATCGGATTCGGATTGCTGAACCTGCTGGCGGGCTCCGAGAACTTCTCCCTCACCCTTACCCTCTCCCGGAGGGAGAGGGGGATTCTTTCTTTCGAGGCGCTTGATGTCCTGGTTCAGCGCCTTGAGCAGGCGTTTGTGTTCGCTCAGATCGCCGTTCAGGGCCGTGCGGGATTCCTTCAGTTCTTTGACGACACTCTTTGGCAGAACCCCGCTTTCGCTATCATCTTCCGGTGAATTCATGCCTTCGTCATCTTCACTTGGTTCGGCGGCGGCGAAGAGGGCTTCCAGCTCTCCGATACGCGTGCAGTCTTGCTCCAGTTTTTCCAACACGTCGGGGAATTGCGACTTGAGAATGTCCTCTTCCGGAATCAGCTCGGCGCCCCAGCCGCTGGCGGCGACGGACTTGAGGTCGGCGGCGAGGCGGTTGATGTAGCTCGCGAACGCGCCGCGGATTTTGTGCGGGTCAAGAAAGTTGAGCGGTTCCAACCCCTTGCCGATGGATTCGAGGAATGCACGACGCAACTCAAAGACGTTTTTCGTTTTTGGCAATGCTTCGAGTTTTGGCCGGTTCTTGTTCCACCAAGTTTGAATAGCTTGATGAGTCTCAGCATGCTTTTGAAATACGCCTGGCGCACGTTCGATGAGCAGTTTGATATCGCCCTTGCTCTTGATGGCTGGCGCGAAGTCGCTGTATCCCTCTCCCCTGCCCTCTCCCGGAGGGAGAGGGGGTAAAAACAAAAGCTCCTTTATTCCCGGATAGTTGTCGAAGTAGCTCTGCAGCGCATCGATCTCCGCTACCGGCACGCCGCCGTTGAGGTGAGCGCGTACGTCTTGCAGTTCCGGCGGCGGGGAGTTATCCACGTAGCGGCGGATGTTGAGGTTGTAGTTTTCCTGAGCCAACTCGGCCACGGGCACGTTGCGTGAATATTTTTCCACGTCCAGCTTGTTGCGGTAGACGTGGGTGATCTTCTCGATGTCTTCCGGGCGCAGGCTGTTCTGGGCCTTGCCTTCTTTGTATTCGCGGTCGGCGTTGATGAAAAGCACGCGGTCGCGTTTGCGCGCGTCCTGCTTATTGATAACCAGAATCGAAGCAGGAATACCGGTGCCATAAAACAGGCCGGGTGGCAGGCCGATGACGGCTTCCAGCTCGCCCTTCTCAATTATCCTCTTGCGCGCGTTCTTCTCCTCACCGCCACGAAACAATACGCCGTGCGGCATAACCACGGCCATTTTTCCGTCGGCCTTGAGCGAGGCGATCATGTGCTGCACGAACATGAGGTCGGCCTTTTTGCCGGACTCGGGCATGAACGTGTGGAAACGCGAGTCGTACTTCATGCCCTTACGGGTGTAGTTCTGCGAGAACGGCGGATTGGCAATCACGCGGTGGAAACGTTTGAGTTCTCCGCCTTTGTCGATGTGCTGCGGGTCGTGCAGGGTGTCGCCCTGGCGAATGTCGGCGGAGTTTACGCCGTGCAGGATCATGTTCATCTTGCAGATGGACCAGGTGCCACCATTACTTTCCTGTCCGGCGAGGTGGAGATTGCGCGTGTTGCCGCCGGTTTCCTGCACGTAATTGAAGGACTGGATCAGCATGCCGCCCGAGCCGCAGGTCGGGTCGTAAATCGCCATGCCCTCGCCGGGTTCGACTATCTGCACCATGAGACGCACTACTTCCGAAGGCGTGTAGAACTCGCCGCCCTTCTTGCCGGCCGTGTCGGCAAAGTACTTAATGAGGTACTCATAGGCCGCGCCGAGGAGATCCGGAAACTCAAAGTCCTCGTTGCGTAGCGAGATGCCGTCGAAGTGCTGGATGAATTCCACGAGGATCTCGTCGCTCAGAACACGCTGGCCCACTTTACGATTGAAGTTTATGTGTTTGAGCACGTCCTCAAGGGTGTCGGGGTTGTACTCCTCTATATAATGAAGCGCCTTATTCAGGCCGGACCCGACATTTGTCTTAAGGTGCTTGATCTTCACCCACAGCGCCTGCTCGGGGACAAAAAAGTTGTACATATCACGATTGACGAGCTGCTTTCCGATCTGCGCCGGCCGCCAACCCTGCTTCTCATACTTCTTGCGCAGCGCCGCGCGATCGGTCTCGAACTGATCGCTCAACCGCTTCAAGAACAACATGCCGAAGATGAATTCCTTGTACTCCGAGGCATCCATCTTGCCGCGAAGAATGTCGCAGGCGGTAAACAGCAGGTTTTCGAGTCTACCGAGAGTAAGTTTTTGTTTGGTCATTGGTCCGAGTGGTTATGCCGGAATACGTTATCGTTCCGACCCTTGCGGGTTCTCCTAGCGTGACATTCTAGCGACTCATCGCCGCTACCCAGTAGCAACTATTCTCGAAATAGGGATTGCTGGCCAGAAGCTGGGATCAAATCCTTTGCGTCTTCGAACAAACGATCGGCGTGCGGCGGCAGGCTCGCCTGATTCAGCATTTCCTCAATATTTTCCTTGCATATCACCGCGATGCCGTGCTTTCCGGCATCATCAAGGTCCGCAGAAACCTCGGCACGGGTAAGCGGTGTAACGATAACGGGATGAATCTGGAGATGCCCATAGCCGGAATCGATCAGTTTTTCTCTTACCAGTTTGATTCGCTGCACGAGCTTGGCCAGCTTATCGTTTTGATCGAGCAGACCGATCGTGCATTCCACAACCGCGACATGGCCGGCGGGTGTGATCGCAATGATGTCGGGTCCACGCTGCAGCTTTGGCATGCGACCATAATTTATTGCCGAGAACCCGAGAAGACTCAACAGCGTGGACACTGCATTTTCGAATCCATACTTGTTGTCCGGATCGGGTCTGGACAGCATCTTCTTGAGCACTTCAAAATCTTCGTCAAAAACCTTATGAATAGCATGACGCGGATTGAGATGTTTGCTCGGGTCCGAAATCCACCCTTGATGTAGCGACACACCACCGAAACTCACGAATGCCAGCAATACTGAAACTTCACCGACAGGGATTCTGCACGAACCCACCTTGATGTCGTTTTCGTCCCGCCACTGAATATTGGCTCCGCCCGCGCTGCCACGATCCACACGCCCCTGCCCGAACAACTTATACCCAAGCAACAGCAGGGCCGGATCCAGCCCAGCAGCGAGGTGGCATTCGATAACCGCCTCCCCGTTCGCGATTGTCGAGGTCGCGCTAATCATCGCAGGAGACTTGGCCACGATTTCCAATGTCGCGCTGTCTCCCATCTGGGTTCCGATCGGCAAACCGCAACGGTCAAGCAAATCGTCCAGAGAATCGAACGGCGTTGTTGCAGCCTTCAGTTCCCAATCGAGCTGCCGCGATTCGCTCACTTTTACGATCAGGTTGTGCCGTGACGTACCCCGGACCGTCAGACTAGGGAGTCTGGCTCCGGAGGAAACCAAAGGGTGATAGATCGGAGAGAAGGACGTTGATAGGGCACTGTCCATTTCTAATTCGATTACCGTGGTACCGTCCTCACAGACCAATTCCCCCACCTCCCCGTTTTCAAGAAGGGCTGAGCACTCACAATCCGCAGCGTTAGTAACGAAACGCCCTGCGATGACGTGCTCTGTTTCGAACACGAACGAGGCATCGTCAATTCCATCCCGACTTGGTTCCAAAAGAATGCGCCCAAACAGCAGGCGAGGACCGTCGACCGACTTGAGCGCAACGTACGATTTGACCACGCACTGGTAGGCGCCCCACCAGGGCTCCACAAGTTTCCGAAAATCGGCGAAATTCTTTTTGTTGTAGTCGGACATTACTGGGGTTTTATGCCTAGTTTCAGGATGGCCATACCTTTGTTAGTTACGCCACGATCGCTTCCAGATACGGCCGCATAACGTTCTGCACGCGACATATCTTGGCCATACGCCACAGTTCATCCGTGGTACAACGGCGCGCGCGCCAGCATTCGCGCAGCGCTTCCAGCGCTACGTCGAGGCCGACCCTGTTTCGAAAACGAAAACAATCGACCACTGTTTTTGAGACGCTGTAGACGCGAACGTCGACGTTGTCTATCCGATGCGTCTCGATCCCCAGGCTGTATATCGGCGGAGAAAGGCGAATCAGGCGGATCGGCGGATACTCCAGCCGCGGCCGCTTCGTACCACGCGATACCGCCACGTAGACCTCGTGCGGAATTTGGGTGGTTACCTCATGAAAGGCAAGGGCCGAGATCAGACAAAGGACGCCATTTGGAATTCGCACCGCCACGGCGGTCAGGCTGGGGTTGCTCAGTCCTGGAAGATCAGCGAGGCGATACAGGCCCCTGCTCACCTCTTCCAGTCGACCTGCATCGCGCAGCCCGTAAAGCACACGTGGGTGCACACCGAGTGCGACAGCACGTGAAGTGCGCAGCATGCCTCCGTGTTTCTTGAAGACCGTTTCAGCCTTGCGCCAAGTTTCGGGGTTACCCATAGCGGATAAAATTACCACCAGTTATGTGCGGATGGAAACCTTTTTATCCAGTGAACCCTTGCAGTTGAAAACGCGTCACGCGACACGTTTTGGCTAGATACCGTGGCATAGCCGGGTGTCCGGAAGCGGAATTTCTACGAGGTCGCGCACGTCCACGGTAGCGACTACCTCGGTGTATTCGCCCTCTTCCGAGTATTCCGAGTAACTGATGTCCCGCTTGAAACCGTCGGCAGTTTCAATACCGACCAATCCGTACCCCGGAAATTTGGCGATCGATCCGGGACGACACTTACGAAGTTCAAATGGGTAGCAAATGACGCCGCTCATGACGATTGATCCTCCGGCAAGTCGTCGTGCAAGGACTTTACAAATTGTTCGAGCGTGGTGCCAGACGTGAGCGGCGATGCGCCAGTTTTCATGTGCTGCAGCATATCCTTTGCAATCCGACGCGACAGAGCCTTAGTCAGTGCTTCCATCGCTTCGCGGTGATTCTTGACCTGTTCGATTCGATAGCCATTGCGCGCCGCGCGCTCGCGGATTCCGGCGAGTTCGACTTTAGTGAAGCGTGTGCTGTTAGATTTGGTATCGCTCAGCATGTTCGTTTCCTCCTTGATTCTGACTGTTCGTTAGACTCGACATTGTCTCGCACTCGCCGCCGTTCGTCAGCATCGTCTGCCGACCGAAGTCGCGACACTCAGGAAGCCAAAGTAACTTCCGGGATGGCGCACCGTGCGCCACCTCCATGCCGAACCGACGGCGCGCAACGAAGCCCGGCCCATTCAGCTTTATCCCGCACGTTACCGTAAGGCGTCTTGTTTCGTCGCTGAAATTTTTCTACGCTCCCCATCGAACTTCGTGAGCGTTGCGACTTAGCTCCAACTCAAGTCGCTCCCTTAGCAATCGCGGAAGAGCAGCGCGTAATCTGCCAGGCGTGATCGTCCTTCGGGATGTGAGCGCAACATCTGATGTCAGATGTTTTTCTATCGAACAGTAGAAGCGTGTTGCAGGTTTTCAGCGCAAGTACACCTCGACCACGTCGGACCTGAAGTGCCCGAGTTCCTGAGCCACGATGCTGCGAGCCTCGTAGTAGTCGATACTCCGATTTTGCAGCTCCAGCATCCGCTCCTGCGCGTAGGTATGACGCAGACCATGCGCACCATGCGACCGTCTCAGCGCACGAAACGACGCCTCGGAAAACGACTTGCTCCACGCATTGCCACCACCTAGGGAATAGTACTGCTCATAGAAAATGCCGCGATCCTTCACGGTTCGCGGTGCATCGAGGCGGTAGGTCTCAAGCCGCTCAGCTAGGTCTATCGGCAACAGCACTTCGCGTCGCAATCCACCCTTCCCCGTCACGACATAGCGCGCGCCACTTCTGCCGAAAAACCGATCCGCCCGCCAGTGCCGATGCGCCGACGCCACCGCATCTTCCGTGCGGCAAATCGTCAGCAGCTCGTGCGCGCGCAGTCCGGCGCGCCATGCGATCTCCGTGCGAGTGGCGTTGATCTTGCTCTGGTGCGATATCACCAAGGCGATCTGCGCCGATGTGTATGCCCGACAGTGTCGCTCTGCCGCGGTCAGCGCCTGCTCGCGCTGTAGTGAGCTTTTTCCGGTCAAGAACTCCAGCGCCACCCGATCGCAGTCGAGTTGCTTCTGACCGATGCCGAGTTCGGCACGATCCGCCAAATATTGCTGCGCCAACGCCGGGCACAGTTTGAACTCCTGAATCTGGCGCAGCCCGAAAACGTCCTTGAGCCATTCCCCTGCCCGCGCGAGCGCACCCGCATACTTGCTGAAGGTTCCGATGCTGTGGATCCGTCCCGTACTCCGACTGCCCCGGATACCCGCTGCTTGCTTGGCGTCATGGCGGCTTGTCAGGCTGAGGAAGGGCCTTAACGCTCCGCGCGCCTGCGCGACCATCGGTTTTCCTTTTCCAAAGCGCGGCATCACACATCTCCCTGCTCGCGCCACTTCTTGCGTGCCCGGCAGATGTTGCTGCGGTCGATGCACACACCCTTGGAATTCTGGAGCCAAACCGAAACGTCTTCGTCACTCGCGCCCAACGACTTCATGCTTTCAATGTCGCGCCGGTACTTATCCGCGCGCGATCGCCGCATGCGCTTGGTCTTCGCGATCTCACGTAAACGCCTCACTGCCGCCAGTTCAACTTCCAAGTTTTGAGCCGACATGTTGCGTCCCCCTGATGCGCAACTCCGATGCGCATGACCTGATGCGTTTAACAAGACCAGTCGCCGTAACCCTGCGGCAAGAACCGCCCGCGCTCGGTGGGGCCGAAGGCCTCACGGAGCGCGGGCGGCACCCTGCGGCAACGCACTGGCGCAGCAACAGCGCACTCTCCCGGGACACGCGCCAAGCGTGGTCCGGGAGAGTGCGATGCGCCCTTTCTGCAAACGGCTAGCGGTCATTCACCGTGCCCCGCGCCTGGCCTGCGCCAGACGCTGCGGGAACAGTAGGCCGAACGCCCGTACGTTTTCCTCCTGCCGCAGCCAACCGCTGCTGTGGCGCCGAACCTTGTGGTGCGCCACCTTGCGGTGCCGAACCACCTGCGCTTGGCCCACGTTTCGCATCGATCCAGTCGGCGAGATCGATAATGTTCACTTTCCGCCGTCGCCCAATCTTGCGTACGGGCAGCGTGCAGCGGCCTTCACAGAGCTGGTTGTGGATTGTTTGCTCCGCCATCCCGGCACCCGTCGCTGCCTGCTTTAGCGTGAGCCACACTTCCCCCTTAAACAGCTCCATCAACAGTTCCAACGTCGTTTTCATTGCAGTCATACATTCCTCCGATTCATGTTCGAGAAAAAACAGAAGCCCATGCGCGACGGCCGAAGCCGTGCGCCCCAAGACAAAATTGAAACTTGAGAAGAGAAGTCGGAAATGCGAAGACGCGCGAACGCGAATTCGTAACTATGGATGAATCGAAGGAGTTGATGACGCGGTGGGGCCTAGGCCCCACCGCGGATGTACATCGACATCAGCGGGACCGGGTCACACACCCGGTGCCTGGTTCTGTACTCGCGCAGTCATCGCCGCGCGTGCTCTGAAAGATATGAAGGGTCCCGCCAAGAACCAATCACGAGATGACGCGCTGCCACTGACGCCACCCTTAGCCGCACAATGCGACGCCGCTAATCCTGAGCCGAGTGAAAATACTTGTCAATACTTTTTGTGAGAGCTTGCGTGTTCTGATGTGCGTGTTGATCGACACTCTTGATACGGTGACATCTCACAGAGTAGTCGGTATCTACGTTGGGACAGTTTGGGACAGCAATAGACTCGCGCATTCTCAGCCAGCGGCGATCACATTTGAAATGGCTACATCATGGCGAGTGTGAATAATCACAGCAGAACCTGAGCGTCCCCTGCCGTTTTGAAGACTTTTTCTCTGAACCCGATCTCGTTTTTTCCAAGAAAATGTGCGAGCATTTTGAGACTGACTTGTCGTCAGTCCCGATCGGTCCTGAGACGAAATTTTCTTGGGACAAAAATGGGACACTCAGGTCGGAAATTAGTGGGAGACGACGGTAAACCGGAGTAGCCTAAGGTACTGATTGTAAAAACATGAGTTCGTAAGGCATTGAAGCGAAAGCGCCCCTGAAAGAATTCACACGGCAGGGGTCGCAGGTTCAAGCCCTGCATCGCCCACCATTCCTTATTCTCACCCCTTAACAGTGTTGGTATCCCATGCCGACCTGCCTGGCGCCATATATCCGGCGCGGTATGATGCAGGTCAAACTATAAGGGCTATCGAGGGGGCGTCTTGTTCTTTCCTTATCGCGCAAGAATCACGCTTTACCGCTTTCCCGTCATCACCATCGTGGTCAGCCTGCTGTGTCTCGGCCTGTATACGGCACAGTTTCTGAACAAACGCGCGTTGTACGAATCCACCGTCACCTATTGCAAGCGCCAGTTCGATCCGGAATTTCGCCAGGCATTGAGCCGACTCGCGGGCACGGCCGATGTAACCAACTGCACCGGTCTCATGCTGGGGCTTTATTTCAGCAAGGACGAAAAAGCGGACATCGGACGGCTGGCGAAGAAGATCGGCCACACACCGGGCGTGACCAATGCCGATCAGGGCTCTTATTACGAGGAAGTCTTGCGCGATGCCTATCGCGACTACCGCCGCACTGCGCCCACCGATCTGACCACGCGACTCTGGTATGCACCCGAGTCATGGAGCGTGCCACGCATGCTGTCTGCCGCCGTGGCACACGGAAGCTGGACTCACGTCGTCGGCAATCTGCTGTTCTTCTTCGCGTTTGCCGCCACGGTCGAGATACTGCTTGGGCCCATTCTTTATGTCGCGGTGTTGATCGCTCTCGCCATCGGCACGCACGTGGTGTATTCGCTCGCCATGTTCGGCCATCCGCAGGCACTACCGACGCTCGGCCTTTCAGGCGTGGTCATGGGCATCATTGCCCTCTTCACTTACTTTTTGCCACGCGCACAGATTAGTTGTTTCCTGTGGCTGATTATTTTTTTCCGCCGCTTCGCGCTACCGGCATGGCTGATCGCCAGTTGGTACATCGGCTGGGACGTCTACGGACAACTGACCGGCGACGGTAACTCCGGCGTAAACATGGTGGCGCATCTCTCGGGTGCGGCGATCGGACTGTCGATCGGAATGATTTTCTTCCGCGCCAAACGCCATTGGGCGCAGGAGCTGGTAGAGGAAAAGGACTGACTACTCACCGAGCTGCAGCAACTGCCCGCGCCGGCGCGCGCCGTTGAAGAATGCGAGAAAGGCGGCCACACCCGCCGTGAGATAAAGCGCGTTCAGCGCCAAGGCGTTTAGCCACAGGTCGACGCGAAAGCGATGCTCGAACAACACCGCACGCATACCTTCGAATACATGACTCGACGGCAGCGCATGCGCAACGACTTGCAACCAACCCGGCAAGATATCGATCGGGTAGTACACGCCGCTGATGGGCTGCACGGCGAAGATCGCGGCCCACGCAATCCCCTCGGCGCCGAGTCCGTAGCGCAGCACAATGCCCGAGACCAACAGGCCGATGGCCCAGCCCATTACAATCAGATTCAGGAAGAACGCCAACAGCGGCAAACCGAGATCGAAGATCGAGTAATGAAACAGCGGTATCGCGATCAGCGCGGCACCACCGACGCCAATGAGCGTACGCAACAGACTCATCGTCAACAGCGCTACCGCCAGCTCGCCCGGGCGCAACGGGCTTACAAACAAATGACCCAGATTGCGCGAATACATTTCTTCCATGAACACCAGCGATACACCAAGCTGACTGCGAAACAGTACGTCCCACAGCAACACCGCGGAAATCAGCACGCCCGAGGCCTGCGCCACCCACGAACTGTGATTCACCAGAAACAGCGTGATGAATCCCCACAACACCATTTGTACCGTCGGCCAATACACAAGCTCGAGTATGCGCGGGCCGGACCCGCGCAACAGATATATGTGCCGCAGCACAAGGGCAAGTATGCGTCGGATGGACAGCACCGTGGCAGAACTATTCGCGCGCGCGGTCATTTGGTCACCGATTCGCCGTCGATGGCAACATCGCGGCGCCGTTCACGCGCGATGTCGATGAATACCTCTTCCATATTCTGGCGTCCGTAACGTTGCAGTAACTGTGTCGGCGTACCGCTGTCTACAAGTTTTCCTGCGCGCAGCATCAACACGTTATCGCACAGGCGCTCAACTTCCGACATGTTATGCGAGGCAAGCAGGATAGTGGCGCCGACGCGCTGCCGATACTCCTCCAGAATCCCACGCATATAGTCCGCGGTATCGGGATCGAGCGAAGCGGTCGGCTCATCGAGCAACAGTAATTCCGGCTCGTTCAGCAGCGCCTTGGCGATGACGACGCGCGTGCGCTGCCCGGCGGAGAGCTGGCCATACGGCCGGTCCAGAAACTCTGAAATATTAAGCGCGTCCGCCAGCGCTTTAATGCGTTTGGCGACGCCGGCCAGTCCGTAGAGATGGCCGTACACGGTGAGGTTCTGGCGTACGCTCAGTCGGCGCGGTAAATCCACATACGGCGAGGAGAAATTCATCCGGTCGAGCACGCGATACCGATGACGCAACGCGTCTTCGCCGAAAATCGTGATGCGCCCGCCAGTCGGTAGTAACAAACCGAGCAATAACGACAGTGTGGTCGTTTTGCCGGCACCGTTTCCGCCGAGCAGCGCGGTAGTTGATCCGCGCGCGACATCGAAGCTCACGTCATCGACCGCTACCACATCGCCGAAGCGTTTGGTGATGCCTGTAACATTGATAACCGGTTCTGGCATAGGCTGGGAGATTAGCGTAAATTGATCGGGCTTGTCAGCCGCACTCTCTCTCTCTCGTCGGCCAGCCCGGCAACACGTTACGGAGTCAGTATGAATCGCCTTCTCTCCGCCTCGATTCTGTTCGCTAATATTTTCTTGTGAGGAAAATAACCATGAACACACTTCGTGTATGGATAACGTTCTTTGCGCTCATGGCCAGCGCACTCGCTGCGGCGTCGGACAACACCGAGATTACCTGGCACGGCCACGCCGCGTTTGAGATCGTCACACCGGACGGCAAAGTCTTGATGATCGATCCGTGGCTGAAGAATCCGCTCAATCCGAACACCAGGGACAATAAGGATCCCATCGCCAGCATTAGCCACGTCGATTACATCCTCGTCACCCACGGTCACTTCGATCACGTCGGCGACTCAGTAGAAATCGCAAAGAAGACCAAGGCGCGGCTGATCACCAATTTCGAGCTCGGCACCAACATGGCCAAGCTCTTGGGTTACCCGAAGGATCAGATGGGGTTCGATACGCTAATGAACGTCGGCGGTGAAATCACGATTGCAGACGGCGAAGTTACCGTGAACATGGTCCCGGCAATCCATTCAAGCGGCATGGGCAACCCCCACGCCAACGACAAGGAGTCCGAATTCGTTTATGGCGGTAGTCCGGCTGGCTTCGTCATCAAAATAAAAAATGGACCGACGATTTATCACAGCGGTGATACCGCGTTCTATAACGATATGCGATTAATCGGCGAAGACGGAGTGGACGTAGCGCTGCTTAACATCGGCGGTCACTTCGGAATGGAGCCGGCAGCCGCGGCGCGTGCCGCAAAATCAGTCCACGCCCGGCTCGCCGTTCCTCATCACTATGGCACGTTCCCGGTACTGACTCAGGACCCCAAACCGTTTGTGAACGAGCTTACCAGGCTCGGGATACCCGTACGCGTGATGCAGCCGGGGACCACCCTGACCTTCAAAGGGCGACGCTTGGTGAACCGCTAGGACGTAATGCGGAGCTTGCGGTGTCGGTCTCAGTCTATTCGGGACCAACACCAAAACCTTTATTCACGTTTCACCGATCTCCTGTTCACTGGCCTCCAGACGTTTCCACACGCACTTGCCACCGCTTTTCTTTTGAATCTCCTCCAGCCATGCCTGGTGTGCGGTCAGTTCCTCTGGCGTCGGACCGACAATCGCAACCCGCGCGCGCGCTGCCGGCAGACGGCGGATCTCAGCCTCCGATGACGGGCCGCCGGAACGCATAGGCGTCGTTGTATCCTCGAAGAGACCGGCCTGCGCGCGCGTCATCGCCACATAGACGTCGGCCAGGATCTCCGCATCGAGCAAGGCGCCGTGGAAGGTGCGCCCGGAGTTATCGACGCTGTAGCGTCGGCACAGCGAATCGAGATCGTTCTTCTGTCCCGGATGCATGGTCCGCGCGAGCTTCAGCGTGTCGATGACGCCGCACTGCTCGGCAATCTTGATCGGCCCCTCACCATTGGCGAGACGGATGAACTCGTGATTAAAGAAGCCAACGTCAAACGGCGCGTTATGGATGATCAGCTCCGCGCCCTTGACGAAGTCAAAGAAATCTTTGGCGATGTCGGCGAACTTCGGCTTGTCCTGCAGAAACTCGTTGGTGATGCCGTGGACCTCGATCGCTCCGGCATCGATGTCGCGCCCGGGATTGATGTACTGATGATAGCTGCTTCCTGTCAGGCGCCGGTTGACCAGCTCGACGCATCCGATTTCGATAATGCGGTGACCCTCCGAGGGCTCGAGACCTGTTGTTTCCGTATCCAGTACAACTTGACGCACGCGACCCCCTTCTCTTTTCTGTGACGTTTGTAGCAGCTTCGGCAATCTGGCTATGCCATGACCGGCACGCCATTCATGGCTTGCGCTAACCCACTGATTCCAGCGAGCAACGCGTGGACGCTGGCAATTGACTAAACTTATATACAGGACGAAGTAAACCAACTATGCCTGTGAAGACGTATCGCGTCAAAACAGGGCTGGCCCTTTCCACAGGATGTGCGCTTCTCGCGATTTTGCAACGAGCGGAGGCGGATGTTTTTTCTGAAACCGAAGTCGACACACCAAACCGTCATCTCGTTTACCTCGACCCCAGTCGCGTTCTACCCAAATTCGGAACGCTCGGCGCCGGCGTTGAGTATCGGATGTCGCTCAGTCAAACGATGGGGCTGCGACTTGAACAATTCACGCGCGAGGATCAACGCGTCGTCAGCAAGGACGCTTACAGCTACAAAGTGTACGGACGACTTCAATCCAGCACGATCGCCCTGGACTGGCACCCGTTTAGCGGCATATTCCGCACCAGTGCGGGAATGATCGTCAACAACCTGGACCTCGGCGCCCGCGGCGCAACCAACGGAGGCGCCCCCTATGACATCCACGTCAGCCCGGCAGACGTCGCGAACTTTCTCGCCAAGCCGGAGGTGCAACAATATCTCGCCGCTAATGCCCAACAACTTGCCGAACACAACATCGACATCAATGCCGCGGTGTCTCAATTTAACGGGTTGTCCGGCTCGGGCAACGTCGACTATTCAGGCGCCATCAGCGCCAGCGCCAAAGTCACGTGGAACAAATTTGCACCGTACCTCGGCTTCGGCTGGACCAACCTGGCGCAACGGAAAAGCGGCTTTCTCTATAGCCTGGACATCGGCGCGATGTACGTCGGGCGCCCGAAAGTTGAGCTCTCTGTCAACGGACCGATCGCCGATGAAATGAATCGCTATTACGGCGCCGAGTTCCAGCGCTACATCGACGGAGAGCGACAGGCGACGGAAGAAAAGCTGTCGCATTACCGGGTGCTGCCGGTGGTGTCGCTCGGATTGTCTTATCGTTTTTGAGTCACGCCAACATTTCTTCGATCGCGCGATTCGCCAGCCCATCGGCACGTTCGTTTTCGACATGACCACTGTGGCCCTTGATCCACTGCCAGTGAATCGTGTGCCGGTGCGTCGCCTCCTCCAGCCGCATCCACAGATCCTGATTCTTCACCGGTTTTTTGTCGGCGGTCTTCCAGCCGCGACGCTTCCACGCCTGCAACCACTCGGTAATACCCTTGCGGACATATTGCGAATCGGTGGTGAGAACGACGTCGCACTCGCGCGTGAGCGTCTCGAGCGCCATGATGGCCGCCATGAGTTCCATGCGGTTATTCGTGGTTTCGCGTTCGCTGCCGTAGAGTTCTTTTTCACGATCGCCGTAACGCAGAATCGCGCCCCAGCCGCCCGGACCGGGATTACCGCGGCAGGCGCCGTCGGTAAAGATTGTGACCTTATCCAAAATTCTTTTTATCCGATGCGTTTTACGACGGGGCGCTCGAATGGCACGACCATGCCGCGCGCCACCGGGCGCGCCACGACCGAGCCGACGAGGCTTTTCGTTTTCCATTCGATCGGCAGCGACGTCACACCGACCACGCGCTTCTTCGCCACCACCATGTAGACGCCAGCCATCAGCGGCCACCAGCGATCCCCGGCCTTGTCGAAGAAATTCATGCGGTGCATGACACCCTCGTGCTGCATCGGCGGCCGGTAATAAAGCATCATACCGTGCGTCACCTGGAAATCGAGCAAGGCGAGCCAATCCTTGATGCGCGAGAGCGAAAGAAAACTTGCGCACCACGGCATCGGGCGCGGCCGTCGCGCCACCAGGCGCCGCAGGCCCCAGAGCGAAACCGGATTGAACCCGAGAATCACCACGTGTCCTTCCGGTGCCAATACACGCGCCACCTCGCGCAGCACTGAATGGGCGTCGTCACAGAAGTCGAGCGTGTGCGGTAACAGCGCCACATCGACACTCCTGGAATCGAACGGCAATTGTTCCGGCGCGCCACACACCCGCGCCGCGCCGCGCCTGGCGAGCATATCGAGCAGGATGTGTTTCGGTGCCGCAGCGGAATCGAGCAGATCGAGCGGACCGATGCAGCCAAGCTGAAGCGCCACCGCGCCATACAATGTCGGCAATACGTCGCGCAGCCGGTGTGCTTCATGCGCCTCAAGCGAGCGGCCAAGCGGTGTCGCGAACCATTGGCGCAACGCCCGGCGCAGCTCGATCGCCGACTTCAGTGTGTGTGATTCGTGTTCATTCATTGACGGGCCCCTGCGGAGCCATGACACTGCCTGTTATGGCTAATGTTTTACACGTCCCGGCGTTCCAGGACAACTACATCTGGCTGATTCGCGGGGACGCCGGAAACAGCGTGGCGATTGTCGATCCCGGTGATGCCGATCCGGTTATCCATACGCTGGAGGCACAAGGGCTTCGTCCCGTGGCGATTCTGTGCACGCACCATCACCGCGACCACGTTGGCGGCGTGCCGGCGCTCGTGCAGCGCTACCGCGTACCGGTATATGGTCCACGTCGTGAAGTCATCGCTGGCGTTACCGTTGCGCTCGACGAAGGTGGTCGCATCGATATTCCCACGCTCGGCGTTTCGTTGGAGGTGATGGAAATCCCCGGACACACGCTCGGGCACATCGCCTATTACGGATCGGGCATGCTGTTTTGCGGTGACACGCTGTTCTCTGCCGGCTGCGGTAAATTGTTCGAAGGCACACCGGAACAGATGCATGCCTCGCTGACACGCCTGGCAGCACTGGCGCCCGACACGCGCGTCTACTGCGGGCACGAATACACGGCGGCGAATCTGCGCTTCGCCCAGACCGTTGAGCCCGACAATCGCGATGCACGTGAGCACATGCAGCGCGTGCTCGAATGGCGCGCCGACCATCGTCCCTCGCTGCCTTCGACCATCGCAATGGAACGACGCATCAATCCGTTCCTGCGCATCACTGAGCCGACTGTCCACGCCGCTGTGCAATCCCACACAAAGCGAAGCCTTGGATCAACGGTAGAAATTTTTGCGGCGCTACGCCGATGGAAGGACAGTTTTCAGGGATAGTCGCGGGCATGACGGCTGAGCGGCATTATTATCAATCATTTTCTGAAAAATCCTTAACTTAGGTGCTATTTTTGATTGACGAAGTGCCCGTCTCTTTCTACTATTCTTTCCATATGACCGATACAAAATTTCAAAGAACACTCCTCTGCGCGATGTTGTCGTTCACCATCGCTGGCTGCGCCACCACCGGGCAACAAGCGAGCGTTTCTTCAGACATCACCACGCCCGTCACGAAGACGGCGTCCACCACCCACTCCGCTTCTGACGAGAACAGCGTCGGGTCCAACGTTGCCAAGACCGCGGTCACCGATCCCAAAGATTATCCCGACGTCTGGGCGCGCATCCGTGCCGGCTATGGCCTCGCGCCGCTCGACAGCGCCCTGATCGCGCGCAACGAACAGTGGTTCGTCAACAATCCGGAATTCATGCAGGCCATGATGGAGCGCGCGCGGCTCTATCTCTACTTCATCGTCGATGAAGTAGAGAAGCGCAACGTGCCGCTCGAGGTTGCCCTGCTGCCCGCCATTGAAAGCGCTTACAAGCCCTACGCCTACTCGCGCGCCAAAGCGGTCGGCCTGTGGCAGTTCATGTCTCCGACCGGACGCCTGTATGGTCTTAAGGCCAACTGGTGGTACGACGGACGTCGCGACGTCATGGCCTCCACCAAGGCGGCGCTCGATTATCTCGAGAAGCTGCGCGGCGACTTCAACGGCGACTGGCATCTCGCGCTCGCCGCGTACAACGCCGGTGAAGGCAAGATTGCGCGCATGATGGAATACAACCGCAAGAAGGGATTGTCGACCGACTACCAGTACCTGAAGCTCAAGCCCGAGACACTCAACTACGTGCCGCGGCTCATCGCCATGGCCAATATCGTCGCCAATCCGGAAAAGTACGGCATCAAGCTGTTTCCGATTCCGAACGCGCCCTACTTCACCCAGGTGGACGCGGGATCACAGATCGATCTTGGCGTCGTGGCCAGACTCACCAATGTACCGATCGATGAACTCCAGCACATCAACCCGCACCTCAATCGCTGGGCGACCGATCCGAATGGTCCGCACTTTTTGCTGATCCCAGTCGACAAGAAGGATGCACTGCTTGCCGGGCTGAGCACCCTCCCCGAACAGGAACGCGTGCGCTGGCTCGGCCACGAGGTTGTGCGCGGCGAGACCTTGACGGAAATCGCGCGCCGGCATGGCGTGGCCACGGAGGCCATCCGGGCGGCGAACAATCTGCCGTCGAATGCGTTGCACGTCGGCCAGAATCTGATGATTCCGGTTTCCTCGCGCTCACTGCCGGCGGTAATCATGGCAGCCTCCAACCCGCCGCGACCGGCAAAGCCGGCGTCGGCCTGGAGCGCGGATGGCAATAATTCACCCGTCATTCATCGTGTACGTGCCGGTGAGACCCTGTGGAGCATTGCGCGCCGTTATGGCGTGGCGGTGACCCAGATCAGTCACTGGAACGTGCTCCAGCCGGGTGACGTGCTGCAGCTGGGGCAGAAGCTGCGTATCTTCCCCTCGACCACACCTTCCGCCGCCGTGGCGAGCTACGAGCCCAGAGGCTGATCTCATAAAGATTGGTTCGGGTAGCTCAACTGCCCTGCACCGCGTCAGCTGAGTCAGTCCTTGCGCAGCAAGGAAGCGTGTAGTAGCTGGCGCGTGTAAGGGTCCTTGGGATCCGAAAATAACGTCTCCGTTCTTCCTTGTTCGACAATCCTGCCGTGACGCATCACCGCAATCCGGTGCGCCATCGCACCGATCACGCCGAGATCGTGGCTGATGAAGATGTAGCTCATTCCGTGTCGACGTTGCAGGTCATGCAACAGCTCTAATACCTGCTTTTGCACGGATACATCCAACGCACTGGTGGGTTCGTCTAGAACGATCAACTTTGGCTCCAGTACCACCACGCGCGCGATGGCGATGCGCTGGCGTTGACCGCCCGAGAATTCGTGGGGATAACGCCAGAGCATGTCCTGGCTCAGACCGACTTCTTCCAACCCTTTAATGATGCGCGCACGGCGCGCCTCGGCATCGAGTTGCGGGAAATGAATTTTGAGGCCCTCGCCCACAATCTGTTCAACCGTCAACCGCGGCGAGAGCGACGAGTACGGGTCCTGGAATACCACCTGGAAATGGCGACGCAACGGACGCAGCTCACGTTGCGAACGACCGTCGAGTCGAGTGCCATCAAAGGTTATGGTGCCAGAGCAATCCTGTAACCGCAGAAGACAATACGCCAGCGTCGACTTGCCGGACCCCGACTCGCCAACGATCCCAAGCGTTTCTCCCTGCTGCAACGCCAGACTAGCGTTGTCGACCGCCCGGACTTCGCCAACCCGTTTGCGAAAGAATCCGGAACGAACAGGAAACGTGCATCGAATCTCCGCGAGTTCCAGCAGACGCGGCGCCCGGGAAAGACAGTCGGCTTCGTCCGCAGCGACCCGACGCTCGGGGCGACTGGCGAGCAACACGCGCGTGTACTCCTCTTTCGGGTCGTTGAATACCTGCTCCACCCTGCCCTGCTCCACGATTCGCCCATCGCGCATGATGCCGACCCGGTCAGCAAAGCGGCGGACGAGATTGAGATCATGGGTGATGAGCAACACAGCCATACTGAATTCTTTTTGCAGATCTTCCAGTAACTCCAGAATCTGCGCCTGAATCGTCACATCGAGGGCCGTCGTCGGCTCGTCGGCGATCAGCAGCTTGGGTGAACACGCCAACGCCATCGCGATCATGACGCGCTGGCGTTGCCCGCCGGACAACATATGCGGAAATGCGTCGAACCGTTTATGCGGTTCCGGGATACCGGTGCGGTCCAAGAGCTCGAGCATGCGCGTGCGTGCCTGCGAGCGGCTCATCCCTTGATGCACCATCAACGGCTCGGTGAGTTGCTCGCCGACCGGATACACCGGATTCAGCGCCGTCATCGGCTCCTGGAAGATCATCGATATTTCCCGACCACGAACATGCCGGATATCCGATTCGCGTAGTGCCAGCAGATCGCGCTCACCAAATTTTATTTTTCCGGCGGGATAAGAGACATGCGTGGGATCGAGCAACTTGAGAATCGACAGCGCCGTCACGGTCTTGCCGGACCCAGACTCCCCCACCAGTGCGAACTTCTCACCGGCTGCGACACTGAAGCTCACATCGCGCAACGCGTCCACGGCGTCGACGCCGCGCCCGAAACGCAGCGACAAACGTTCAATGTCGAGCAACGGGCTCATCGCTTCACCGCCCGGCGCGTGTCCAAGGCCTCACGTAACCCCTCGCCAATAAAGATCAGCAACACCAGCGTTCCCACCAGCACGCCAAACGTGCTCATCGATAACCACCACGCGTAGATATTGTCCTTACCCTGTGCCAGCAGCTCGCCCAAACTCGGCGTACTCGGTGGCACGCCGAGCCCGAGAAAATCGAGGCTGGTCAGCGCCAAGATCGCGCCACTGATACGAAATGGCAGGAACGTGATCACCGGTGTGAGGCTATTCGGCAACAGATGCCGCGACATGATGGCTCGATTGGGGGCACCCAAGGCACGCGCCGCGCGCACGTAATCCATATTGCGTCCGCGGAGAAATTCGGCACGCACATAATCCGCCAACCCCATCCAGCCGAACATTGACAACAACACCAGCAGCAACAGAATGCTTGGATTGAACAGCGACGAAAATATGATCAGCAGGTACAGCTCCGGCATGGAACTCCAGATCTCGATGATACGTTGCATCCCGAGATCGAGCATACCGCCGAAATAACCTTGCAGTGCGCCCAAGGCAACGCCGATAAGTGTACCGACGGCGGTGAGCGCGAGCGCAAATAACACCGAAAGCCGGAACCCGTATATCAGGCGCGCCAACACGTCGCGTCCGCGATCATCGGTACCGAGCAGATTCTCCCGTGATGGCGGCGCCGGATTCGGTTGACTGGCAAAATAATTAATCGAGCTAAAGTAGTGATGGTTCGGTGCATACACGACCCCGTTGCTACCTTGCGTCAGCAGCGTACGGATAAACGGATCGTTGTAATCGGCTTCCGTTTCAAAATCGCCGCCAAAGGTACGCTCAGGATAGGATTTCAGGAACGGAAAGTACCAACCACCCTGGTAGTGGACGATCAACGGCTTGTCGTTGCTCAAGACTTCCGCAAACAAACTCAGCACGAACAAAACGCAAAAAATCCACAGGCTTACGTAACTGCGGCGATTAGTACGGAAACGTCGCCAGGCACGTTGTCCCGGAGACAGATGGATGCTGATGGCGGTACTCATAGGTCCACCGACTCGAACTGGATGCGTGGATCCACCAGCACATAGGTAAGGTCTGTCACCAGCTTCGTCAGCAAACCCATCAGCGTAAAGAG
>Ga0209515_10001416_pt1 | contig 40377 bp, 43 predicted proteins | sample Subgroupgradi54m_FD_187454 | JGI IMG/M metagenome (GOLD analysis project Ga0209515, IMG submission 187454) | Subsurface groundwater microbial communities from S. Glens Falls, New York, USA - GMW60B uncontaminated upgradient, 5.4 m (SPAdes)... ... | reverse complement strand
TCGTGTGATGGCCAGCGCTCAAAACGGGCAAATCACTATCTCCGTACAAGACAACGGCCCCGGAATTCCAAGCGGAGACTTGCCCAGAATATTTGAAAGATTCTATCGAGTGGACAAGGCCCGCTCCCGAGAGTTGGGAGGTACGGGCCTGGGACTTGCGATTGTCAAGCACATCGTTGAAATCCACGGCGGCTCCGTAGATGTGCAAAGCACACCGAGCGCGGGTTCCACATTCAGCTTCACGCTTCCCGGCGCTAGCTAGTCTAATCCGTCACGTCATCGTCATCTAAGCTTCATTTCGCCTCTATAGCCTAAGACTACAGCTTCCCATAAAATTAGGCGAATAGAAAAGGAGGAGGATTAATGACAAAACAAAAAGTGGTCACAAAAATCGGCGGACTGCTCGTTCTCGGACTCGTTAGCGTACGCGCTTTCGGCCAAGATACCATGACGATGGAAGAAATGCGCGCGAAACTCGAAGAAATGAAAAGCCAAATGGACGGAATGAGCGAAACTCAGCAAACCATGCTCACCGATGTTGGCAACCTAAAAAAATTAAAGGTGTCAGGCTACATTCAGGCTCGTTATGAAGAACACCAAGATCATCCGGTAGATGCCACAACGCCGGGCGCGACCGCCGATAAGCAAGATAGTTTTGCCATACGGCGAGGACGCATCAAGTTCACCTACACCGCGAACCCGACCAGCCAGTATGTCATCTATCCCGACCTTTCCACCAAAGACGGGGTTACCCTCAAAGAGGCGTATGTGAAGTTAACGGAACCCTGGACCGGCACAGGCATTAATCTTGTCTTCGGCCAACAGAACTGGTTTTTTGGCCGAGAGATTGAACGTTCCTCAAGTATCCGAGAGTTCCCCGAACGCTCCCGCGTTTTTGGCAAGGCCGTTTTTGACGGCGAACGAGACAAAGGGGCCAGGATAGAATTCCCGGATTTAATAACACCGGGACTTAATCTTAAAGCCGGCATTTTTAACGGCAACGGTATTAAATCGCCCCAAACGTTTGACAATGATAAATACAAGCACACCATGGGCCGTTTAGCCTACAGCTTAGGCTGGCTTGATCTGGGTGTTTCAGGAGAATACGCAAGACGATTCGCCTTGACGAGCTCCGGCAATGCGAACACGGCCAAAAAGCATATTGGGGCCGACGCCTTCTTTTATTACGAATTGCCGGTTGCAGGAGGCGGATCCCTTGGCGGAGAATGGTTGAAAGGCGAAGGCGTGCAAAGTCCGGCGGCGCTCCAAGCGAGAAACCAAGGTTACTTTATCTCCGAGGTACAGAACTTGGGAGACTTATTCCAACTAGCGGCGCGTTACGACGTGTATGACCCTGATCTCGATGTCGACGGGGACGCTATCCACACGACAACTTTAGCCGGAAACTACTTTTGGGATGATAACGTCCGTTTAACGCTAGCCTGGGAACATCCCGTAACCGTAGGTTTTAACGAAGTCAAAGACGACACGAAAACCTTGCAGTTCCAATACAAATTCTAAAAATAAAGAGGATAAAATGAAAACAAAAATACTAAGCACGATACTCGCGACCATAGCGCTGCCCCTAAGCGCAGCTACAACCATCACTATTAAAGGCTCCGACACCATGATCATCTTAAACCAGCGCTGGGCCGAAGCCTACATGGGAAAAAATCCCAACGTCGTCATTCAGGTAACGGGCGGCGGCTCGGGAACCGGCATCTCAGCTCTTATAAACGGCTCAACCGACATCTGCGCCGCTTCCAGACCGATGAAACAAGATGAAAAGCTTAAACTGCGCGATCGCTTCAACACCACGGGAACGGAAATCCCAGCCGCGCGCGACGGGCTTTCCGTGTATCTTAATGAATCCAATCCCGTCAAAGAGCTCAGTTTCCAGCAACTCGAGGGCATCTACCGAGGCAAAATTACCAACTGGAAAGATGTGGGCGGCGAGGACGCGAAAATCATTCTTTATTCCCGCGAAAACAACTCAGGCACCTACGCGTATTTCAAAGAGGTCGTGCTGAGCGGCAAAGACTATAGTCCGCTCGCTCAAAGCCTTCCCGGCACCGCCGGCGTCGTCAACGCGGTCGCCAAAGACAAACTCGGCATCGGCTATGGCGGAGCGGCCTACGCTAAAGGAATCAAGCTCTGCCCGGTTAAAAAATCAGCCAAGGTCGCGGCCTACGAGCCTTCCTTAGAGAATGTCAAATCCGGCAAATACCCCATTAGCCGCTATCTCTATTACTACACGCGCGTCAAACCGTCCGGAGAAATAAAAAAGTTTATCGACTGGGTAACTGGCCCCGAAGGCCAAGCCATTGTTAGCAATGTTGGTTATTTCCCCATAAAATAGCATGGGGAAGTTCTCTGAAAGAGCTATCGAAGCGCTGATAAAAATCAGCGCTTCGATCTCTATTGTCGGTTTGCTGATGATTTTTGTCTTTATAGGAAAAGAGGCCCTGCCCATTTTAACCTCAGCCAAAATACAACAAGAAGCCGGCCCGGCGCGGCTCTTTCTGCCGCAGAGTCCCGAACCGGGTGAGCCCAAGGAATTTAGCTGGCAACCGGTATCAGAGCTTCCAAAATACTCACTGCTTCCCCTTTTTCTTGGAACATTGAAAGTGACCTTCGTGGCGCTACTTTTCGCGATTCCGCTGGCGCTGGGAGCGGCCTTATTTACCGCCGAGTTCGCCCCCGACCGGCTCAAAGAAATTATCAAACCCGCCATCGAGCTTTTGGCGGGAATTCCCTCGGTAGTGCTGGGGTTTTTCGCGCTTATGGTTATGGCGGACTTTCTGCAAAAAATATTCGGTTTCACCTACCGATTAAACACGGTCAATGCCGGCATCGCCTTGGGACTGGCCGTCATCCCCATTATCTACACCGTTGCCGATGACGCTCTAACCGCCGTGCCACGAAGCTACCGCGAGGCCTCCATCGCCATGGGCGCCACTGCCTGGGAAACGGCGGCAAGAATAGTTTTCCCCGCCGCCCTACCGGGCATTTTGGCGGCGTGCGTTTTAGGCTTCGGACGGGCTATCGGCGAAACCATGATTGTTCTGATGTCCTCCGGCAACGCGGCGATTGTTTCTTTGGCTTTAAACTTGCCGCTGCGCAGCTTATCGGCAACGATCGCGGCCGAGTTAGGCGAGGTGGTGACCGGCAGCGCGCACTACCATCTCCTCTTTTTCATCGGCACGGGATTGTTTATTTTCACCTTCGTTTTAAATCTTTTCGCGCACTGGTTCGTTAAGAAACTTCAAAAAAAGGTATTGGGAATATAATGGTTGGCAAAATTTTTGTGACGCTATCGGGCCTGTGCTGCCTGATTATTGTGGCAATCGTCATTGTCATCTTAGGCAACGTTGCCTGGCACGGCTGGTCAACGCTAAGCCCGCGATTTTTTCTCACCGCTCCCACCCACGGAATGACATCCGGCGGCATTTTCCCGGCTATTTTCGGAACCTTCTTTCTGGTTCTCTTGATGACTTTAGCCGTAATGCCGCTAGGAATCATGACGGCTCTCTATCTGCATGAATACGCCCCAAAAAAGTCTCTTATTGTTTCTTGGGTTAGACTCGCTATTCAAAATCTGGCCGGGGTTCCCGCCATTGTGTACGGCCTATTTGGACTTGGGTTTTTTATCGAATTTGTGGGCCGAGGCATCGATCGATTTTTCTTTCAGGATCAGCTTACTTTTGGCCAACCCGCCATAATCTGGGCCGCGCTCACCTTGGCGCTATTAACTTTACCCACCGTTGTTGTCGCGACAGAAGAGGCGCTAAGGGCAATTCCATTTTCTCATCGTGAAGTGGCCTATTCTTTGGGAGCCACGCGGCTTCAAATGGTGCGCCGCGTAGTTCTTCCGCAAGCCGTTGGAGGAATTTTGACCGGCGCCATCTTGGCCATTAGTCGCGGCGCGGGAGAGGTGGCCCCTATTCTTTTTACCGGAGCCGCCTATTACCTGCCATATCTGCCCAAAAAATTAAACGATCAATTTATGGAGCTGGGCTATCATATTTACGTTATGGCAACACAATCTCCCGACGTAGATCAAACCAAGCCCATCCTCTATGCCACAGTTTTTGTCTTACTGACCTTGACCTTCGCTCTTAATTTTACGGCTATCTGGGTTCGCTCGAAAATCCGCCGGAGACTGCGCATGACAAAATAATATGGAAAACAATACGGGTTTAACGGTCCGAGATTTGTGCGTTCACGCCAATGGAACAGTCATATTGGAGTCTATATCGCTAGAAATTAATGTGGGAGAAATTTTGGGAATCATTGGCCCCGCGGGCAGCGGTAAAACCACCTTTCTTAGAACTTTAAACCGCTTGGTAGACCTTGATGAAGGACTGATTGTAACGGGTCAAGTTTTAATGCATGGCCAAAGCGTCCTGGGAAAAAATGTGGACGTGGTCGATATCAGAAGAAGAGTGGGCCTCGTGTTTTCCGTACCCACCCCCCTGCCGCTTTCCATCTACGACAACCTGGCCTTCGGGCCCAGGCTAAACGGCATCTCCGGCTCTAAGGAGCTCACTGCGCGAATGGAGCAAAGCCTGCGAGCCTCCTATCTTTGGGAAGAGGTAAAAGACCGCCTAAAGGAGTCCGCGGCCAATTTATCCGGTGGACAGCAACAACGTTTGTGCCTGGCTAGAACCCTAATGCTGGAACCCGAGATACTACTGCTGGATGAACCCTGCTCGGGTTTGGATCCCATTTCCACGGCAAAGATTGAAGAAGCCTTAAAAGAGCTCAAAAAAACTATGGCCATCGTTCTGGTCACCAACAACGTCAAGCAGGCTTCTCGCGTGGCCGACAAAACCGCTTTTTTTCTTTTGGGTCAACTGGTCGAATACGCTCCCACGCAAGACCTTTTCACCAACCCAAAAGATAAGCGCACGGAAGACTATATCACCGGGAGATTTGGGTGATCAATAATTCCAAGCTCGAAACCAGAAAACTGAATCTTTACTACAGCGACTTCCATGCCCTAAAAGATGTATCCATAGCAATTCCCGAACTTGCCGTCACCGCCATCATTGGACCATCAGGCTGCGGCAAATCAACATTGCTGCGCGTGTTTAATCGTATGAATGACCTAATCCCCAATATCCGCGTCACCGGCCGCGTGGTACTCCACGGCCAAGATATTTATGCCGACCACATGAATCTAGCCGTGCTCAGAAAAAGAATCGGCATGGTGTTTCAAAAACCCAATCCCTTTCCGCTTTCCATTTTTGAGAACGTGGCTTACGGCCCCAAAATACACTCACTCGCCAAAAAAGACGAACTCTTTGCGGTCGTCAAGGACAGCCTAAAAAAAACAGATTTATGGGAAGATTTAAAAAACAGATTGGGAGATTCCGCCCTTTCGCTTTCCGCGGAGCAAAGACAAAGGCTTTGTATTTCACGACTATTAGCGACAAATCCCGAAGTCTTGCTCATGGATGAACCCTGCTCGAGTTTAGACCCCATCGCCACAGCCAAAATAGAAGAGTTACTGATAGAGCTTAAGCAAAAATACACCATCGTTATTGTCACTCATAATATGCAACAAGCGGCGCGCATCTCGGACTTCACCGGATTCATGCTCTTAGGCGAATTGATGGAATTTGACCGCACGGATTTGGTATTTACCAATCCTCAAAACCAAAAAACTCAAGATTATGTCACGGGAAGATTTGGGTAAACTATGGGGACCGTGACGACATAATTTGAACAATTTGGCTGAGATGATTTTGCGCCGGATTGAAGTGGCCCGCAACGACGCGTACTTGGAAAGTACGCTAGCGAGGACACGCAAAAATCTGGGGCAAAATCGTCCAGCCCTTGGAGGGGAAGCCGATCTTTGGCCATCTGCCGCGTTGCTCCTTCCTAGACGTACCACAGGGGGTACGCCTTCGTCGGAGCGCCTTGCATCCGGCCCAACCTCGGCTTCCCAAATGTTCAAATTATGTCGTCACGGTCCCCAGGAGGAACACCATGCAAAGGCATTTTGAAACCGTAGAAGAAGAGCTTAAAACTAGGCTACTACACATGGGCGCTTTGGCCGAAGAAATGATCGAACTCGCGTGCAGCGCGCTTTTAGAAAGCAAAAAAGACCCGATCGCTAAAGTTCGCGAAAATGAAAAGTTGGTCAATGAGTTGCATATCGAAGTAGATGATCGCTGCCTTAAGCTTTTAGCCCTGCACCAGCCAATCGCGGCCGACCTGCGCTTTATCATAGCCTGCGTCAAGATTAATTCAGACTTGGAACGCATTGGAGATCAGGCCGTCAACATAGCCGAAACTACCGAAGCGGGATTCGATTCCCCGCAGTTAGATAAAAAACTCCTCGATATCCCTCGCATGACGGAGGTAGCCAAAGCAATGCTCAAAGATAGCCTAAGCGCGCTGGTTAATAAAGACATTCTATTGGCTAAGGCTGTGATTCAAAGAGACGAGGAAGAGGACCGCCTAAAAAGCGAGGCTTTTTATGAGCTTATGCAAATCATGCGGGCGGATTCCTCCGCTATCCAAAGGGCGATGGGACTTGTCTTGATTACCCGAAACTTAGAGCGCATCGCGGATCACGCCACCAATATCGCTGAAGACGTTATTTTTATGGTGTTGGGCAAAGATATTCGCCATGGCACAGGCGAAGACAAGACGGATAGTCCATGGACATAACCCTCATTGAAGGGGCCTGGAAAAGACGCGGTTTCAGCTGTGGGGTTTGGATCGACCCGCCAAAACAAGAGTGGAAAAATTACACCCACGACACAGATGAGCTTTTTATGGTTGTTGAAGGAGAAATGGAGCTTGAAATGCGAGGCGAAGTTATCAAAGCTCAGCTCGGCCAAGAAATTTTAATTCCGGCTAACACCCCACACACCGTTCGCACCACCGGCAAAACTTTCTCCCGCTGGCTCTACGGATACAAAACACCCTAAATCCCCCATTTATTTTGGATTGTGATATCATTATTCAATATATAGATTTCTGGAGGAATTTGGCATGCCGCCCGTCTTAGATTTAGAAAAAATGCCCCAGGTTCCCATGCTGGGACTGAAAACGCTCTGGTTCCAAGTCGCGGGAACGATTTGCAACCTGCGATGCAGCCACTGTTTTATTTCCTGTTCACCGGAAAATACGACCCACAAAATGATGTCCCGGGCGCAGGTGCGGCTGTATTTAGAAGAAGCTGAAGATTTGGGGATTCGGGAATTTTATTTCACGGGCGGCGAGCCTTTTCTAAATCGAGAACTTCCGGAAATTTTGCTCGACGCCTTAACCATTGCTCCCGCCACCGTTTTAACCAATGGCATGCTAATTAGCCAAAAAATGGCCGAGCGCTTGCGCGATATCCAAACGCTCTCGCTTCACCCGCTCACATTTAGAGTCAGTCTTGATGGGGCAACGGAAGAAGAAAACGACAAAATCCGAGGGCAGGGCGTATTTACCAAGGCCACTCAAGGGATCTGCAATTTGCGCATGGCGGGCTTTGAGCCCATTATTACAGCCTGCCAAACCGATTCCAAGCGGAATCCGCAAGAATTTAGAAAAGGTTTTGAAGATTTGGCCCGTTCTTTAGGGCAACAAGAACCGCGACTCAAGATTCTTCCCCCGCTTTTAATGGGAGCTATGGAAAAATTGGACAGACCCTACCAAGAGCACGAAAGGGTCACCGATGCCTGTTTCGTGAACTACCCTTTCGAAAACCTGCAATGCTCAAGCGGCCGCATGGTGACAGCGGAAGGAGTTTATGTGTGCCCCATATTAATTGACGAGCCCGGGGCGCTAATGGGACAAACGATCGCGGAAACACTCAAGTCATTTCCGTTGGCCTATTCGGCGTGCTACACCTGCAGAATGCAGGGTTTGTCTTGTGCTAATGGCGACGAAAATTTAACAATAGTAAGTGAGGTAAAACATATGAACACCAACGGCAAGTCTAATGGAAATGGGACGGTAACACGAGATGACGTAGAACATTTTTACGCGCAAGCGGCGATTGAACCCAAGCCTGAGCTTTGTTGTCCGGGGGGATACGCGGATCAAGACACCGCTCATATTCCGCAAGAAGTTTTAGATCGAGCCTACGGCTGCGGTTCCCCGATCGACCCTGCTCACGTCACGGCGGGCGAGACAGTGGCGGATCTGGGCTGCGGCGCCGGTATCGACGTTTTTGTCGCTTCCAAAAAAACAGGCCGAAACGGCCGAGTGATCGGCATTGATATGACCCCGGAAATGCTGGGCCGCGCGCTTGAGGCCGCGACGCTAGTGGCCAAGACGCTCGGATTTCGCAACACGGAATTTAGGCATGGTTACTTAGAAGAAATACCCTTGGAAAATGAAACGGCCGATTTAGTTACCTCAAACTGCGTTTTAAATCTCTCCACCAATAAGAAAAAAGTATTTCAAGAAATTCACCGCGTTCTCGCTGATAAAGGACGTTTCGTGATCGCGGATATCGTTTCGGAAAAACCCTTGCCCGAACACCTAGCGCATGACAAAAATCTCTGGGGCGAGTGTTTGGCCGGAGCCTTAACGCAAGAGCAGTTTATGGAAACAGCTCAAAGCTCCGGGTTCTACGGTCTTGAGATTCTCAAACACAGTTTTTACAAAGAAGTCGAAGGTTTCAAGTTTCATTCTGTCACCGTCCGGGGATGGAAATTTAAAAAAGGCCAAGAGTGCCTTTACATTGGTCAACACGCGACTTATTCGGGACCTTATTACCAGGTCGCCGACGACGAAGGCCATATCTACCACCGCGGAATTCCCTTTGAAATCTGCACCGACACCGCAACCAAACTGCAACTGCCTCCCTACCAAGGGCAATTTACGATTAGTAATCCAACCCAAGCCCGGGAAAAAACAATTTCCTGCGCTCCGACAAAAAATGAAAACAGCTGCTGTTAAAAATCGGTGAAAGTATCAGTCATTATCCCCACACTCAATGAGGAAGAGCAACTTCCCAAAACTATTCGCCACATCCGCGAAACCTCCAACCTGTGGGATACGGAAATTATTGTGATCGATGCCAAGAGTTCTGACAAAACTTTCACCGTCGCCATAAGCGCGGCGGACCACGTGGAATTGGCCAAAATTAACGGGCGAGGCGCCCAACTGCATCAAGGAGCACTCAAAGCTACGGGAGAACTTCTGCTTTTTCTGCACGCAGACACAATCTTGCCGGAAAACTGGCAGGAAGCTTTGCGAAGGGCCTGGATGCTGCCAGTTCAGCCTCCCGCCACCGCTTTCCGGCTAGGTTTTGATGACCCATCGCTGTTTTTTAGATTTCTGGCGCTTATTGATCATTGGAAAACCCTGGCGACTCGAGTTCCCTATGGCGATCAGGCCATCGCCATCGCGAGATCGGTTTATTTTCAAATTGGCGGTTTTCCCCCTGTGCCTTTGTTTGAAGAACACTATCTTTTCGCTAGGCTCAAACCTTTTGGTATCGTTCGCATACTGCCGGAAAAAGTTTTAACTTCCGCCAGGCGCTACAAGAAAAACGGCCCGCTATTTAACGCCTGTAAAAATCTTGTTTTGGCTTGCTTATTTAGTTTAGGAGTCTCACCGCGGTTTTTGGCTCGTATATACAAGTAATCATGGATTGCCTTATAGTATTCACGAAGTATCCTACGGCTGGAAAAGTGAAAACGAGGCTTTGTCCGCCCTTAACTCACGACCAAGCCGCAAGTCTTGCGCGCGCTTTTATCCAAGACACCTGGAAAACAGCCGGAAAACTGCCCAGGGTAGACGCTATTTTGGCTCTAGACGCGGGCAGTGACCGAGATCCCGATCTTACCTGGTTGGGTACCAAGCCTGTTTCGTTTTTTCATCAACAAGGCAAGGATTTTGGCGCGCGCCTCAAGCACGCTTTCGAATATGTTTTCGCCCGAGGGGCGACTAAGGCGATATTAATTGGATCTGATTCTCCGGAATTAAGCGAGCGGGATTTCAAAGAGGCATTTAACGGCTTAAGCCGCAACGATGTTGTTTTGGGCCCGGCCAAGGACGGCGGTTATTACCTAATCGGATGCAAAGTGAGCTCCCCCTTCCTATTTGAAAACATCACCTGGTCCACAGAGAAGGTTTTTAAAGAAACCGTGAACCAAATTAAGAAAAAAGGCCTAAAATGGAAAACACTGTCCACTAAAAACGACGTGGACACGTTCCAAGATTTAAAAGTACTCATGGACAAAGCCGCTAAAAAACCGGCAAACCGCCTCAAGGCAACGCGAAAACTTCTGCGCTCTTTAAGAAAATCGGCCCTATTATCATTTTCAGCCATAAGCTTGTGCTCCGTAACCGGCAAAACCGCGCGCGCGGAAGAACCGGGAGTATATTTGGTAGACAATTTCTCCAAAGAAACGGAAGTCGCCGGCATTCCCAAGGGTTGGCAACCGCTAATATTTAAGGATTTGCCGCCTTCGCGCTACAGCATCGTCCAAGAAAAAAACAACTTTTTCGTGAAGGCGGTAAGCTCGCAAAGCGCCTCGGGAATTTTAAAAGAAACAAAATTTAATCTCAAGGACTACCCGATTCTAACCTGGCGGTGGAAAGTTGAAAATATTATTGCCAAAGGCAATGCCAGCCAAAAAAGCGGCGATGATTATCCGGCGCGCGTCTACGTCACATTCCAATACGACCCCAAAAAGGCGTCGTTTTGGGAAAAAGCAAAGTACGGAACCGCCAAAAAGCTTTATGGCAATTACCCTCCCCAGGGAGCGCTAAATTATATCTGGGACAACAAGTTGCCCGTGGGAACGGCCATCGACAACGCCTATACCGATCGAGCCAAGATGATAGTCATAGAAAGCGGCAAGAAAAATGTCGGCCAATGGGTCCGCGAAGAGCGCAATGTTTATGAGGATTACAAAAAATTATTTAAACGAGAGCCGCCGCCGGTGGCATTTGTGGCCATCATGAGCGATACCGATGACACTAAAGAATCAGCGGTCGCTTATTACGATGATGTTCAATTTTTGAAACAGTAAAAAAGGAGAAACCAATGAAAAAAACATTAGCAATGATCGCCGGTCTGCTGTTGCCCATTGGGCTTATGGCGGCCGAGCACCCCAAGGAACATCCCACAATGAAATCTTCGGAGACCGAATCAAAGGATGCCAAGAAAGAGCATCCCGGGCATGAGCATCCCTTTAGCAAGGGTTGGCGAGAAGAAAGAAAATTGCGCAACGAATTCGACCAATCAGTTAAGGATTATGTTAAAGCGCAATCCGCGAACGGAGCTTTTAAAGTCCACGATGACAAACTAGGCAAAGATTGGGAGCTAAAGCTTGATAAGGTGCACAAAAATAAAATTGTTCACCTTAGCGACAAGCCGTTTCGTTGCTTTGCCTGCGCGGATTTTCAATCCGTGACCAAAGGAGACAAAACGAAGGTGGATTTAGACTTTTACGCCACCCGAGACGACAAAGGCGTGTATACGGTGGACAAGGTAATTGTCCATAAAGTAAACGGCCAACCTCGCTACACCTATAACGATAAAAACGAAATGGTCCCGGTAAATCAATAGAATGAGATTCAAGGCCGCCTTACCCGTTTTACTGGCGGCTATGTCACTAAGATCGGGCTTTGTGGGCGCCTCGACCAGTGTTGAGGCGCCCACCGCTTTACTCTACGCCATCGAAGACCACTTCACTGTTACGGACATTGACCCCAAAACAAAACAAGTCCGCCTCTGGCTTGAACTCCCCTTAGAAGACGAGTGGCAAACCGTTAAAAATCTAAAAGTTTCCTCCCCCGTGCCTTTTACAATCAAAAAAGATTCTAAAACCCCAAATCGCTTTTTATACATAAAAACCAAAAACGTCCAAAAACTTCCCTTGGAAATATCGGTTTCTTTCACTTTGGAAAGAAAATCGTATCAGCTTCCTAACCCCAGCTCCACGGAAACAAAACTTAAAAATTACCGGCAATATCTTGCGCCCTTGCCCTACATTCCTGTCGATGCGATGACAAAAAAATTAGCCCAATCCATTCTTGGGCAAGAACAAGACAAGCTCAAGCAAACCCAAAAGATTTACGAATACATCCAAAATAACTCCACCTACTATCGCAAAGAACCTAATCGATTGAAACCCTCCGGCGTTGGCAGCGCGCTCTACTGCTTGAACGAAAAAACAGGCAACTGCACCGACTTTCACGCCCTTTTTATGAGCTTAACAAGAAGCGTGGGTATTCCGTCTGAATTTCTTATGGGCTCCTGGCTTTCTAAAGAAAAAGAAGGCAAGGAAGACCCGGGCTATCACTGCTGGGTTAAGTTCTTTAATGAGCGCCATGGCTGGGTGGCTGCCGATGCCGCCTTTGGCAACCTTTGGCCGGAAAAAAGAGACTTCTACTTCGGTAACTTAGATGCCCAGCGCGTTGCCTTTACCCAGGGACGCAGCATCAACCTCGCCCCCCAACAAAAAGGCCAGCCTTTAAATTATTTTCTCTATGGTTATGCGGAAGCCGATGGCAAGCCCGGCGGCAAAATCCAAAGAAAACTGATTTTCCGCTCCCTCAATAACCTGTGAACATAGCTCTGATAGCAAGCGCCTGGAGATTAATTGCGTCCATCGCGGGTTTACTGATATTTAGCGCTTGGGAAATCAAACAACCCTCGCACAAGCTCGCGGAGAATCGCTTACGGCATTACCTGCGAAATATTTCGCTCGGCATTACCAACACCCTGATCATGCAAATCGTCATGACGAGCGGGGTGGTTGCTTACTACAACTTCCTTACCGAACGCAATTTCGGAATTCTTAATCTTCTGAGATTGCCTTCCTTGGCTAATGTCGTTTTATCGCTTATCTTTCTTGATTTCATAACCTACATTTGGCATCGCGCCTATCACGAGGTTCCCCTCTTATGGCGTTTGCATAAAGTACATCACACCGATTTAGATTTAGATGTTACCAGCGCCTCCCGGTTTCATGTGGGTGAAATAATCGTATCGACTGTTTTTAAGATGGCCATTGGCTTTCTCTGGGGACCCGGCGCGTTCGCCCTAGCGCTCCACGAAACGTTTTTATTTGCCGCCGCGCAATTTCATCACTCCAATATTAAACTGCCGGAGCCCTGGGAAAGCCGATTGCGGGCCGTTATAGTTACCCCCGATATCCATCACATCCATCACTCGAGCATCAACACCCAGACGGATTCCAATTATTCCAACCTTTTTTCTATATGGGACAGGCTCCTAGGCAGCTACACCTCACCCGCCAACGTCTCCCAAGAAACTATTGTTTACGGTCTCAAAAGTTATCCCGATTTCAAAGATGTTACCCTGCCAAAACTCTTGGCCATGCCATTTATTAATTAAGTGTGATGAGAACTGAGTTAAAAGCAAAAACGATACTTAAGTTTTCACTGCTCGTTACAGGTTTAGGACTCGTTTACGCGCTTGCCAAATTCACCCCGCTTTCAATTTATTTTGAAAAAGAAACCATAGTTCAATTTGTCCGGTCTTTGAATGATCAATGGTGGGGTCCCCTAGCTTACATTACGCTCTATGCCGCCGCGTGCGCTTTTGCCATTCCCGGATCCTTGTTAACTTTAGCGGGTGGCGCTGTTTTTGGCACTCTCCACGGAACCATCTATACTACCATTGCGGCGAATTTAGGAGCTTCTCTTGCTTTTTTTGAAGCCAGATTTTTAGGACAGGATTTTATCGGATCACTATTTAAAAAAGGCAAGCTGGGCATTTTAGATGAAAAGGCGGCCTCATCGGGTTTTCAAACCATTTTGACTTTGCGACTACTGCCCGCCATCCCCTTCAACGGACTTAATTTTGGGGCCGGTATGTCTAAAATACGATACCGAGACTACGCGCTGGGCACGATCCTTGGCATGTTGCCAGCAACTGTGGTCTACACTTATTTTGCTGACGCTCTGCTCTCCGGAGCAACGCGGGCAAACCGACAGGCTTATATGCACGTGGCCATAGCGGCGATTCTACTCATCGCGCTCTCTTTTGTTCCAAAGATCTACAAGAAATTAAAGCGCTAACAAGCCCTTTTTCCTAAACAAAGGCCTGGCACCGCTACGTAGTCAACGCCCTCTTTAATGCCATCAAATTCATAACGCATGCCCCCCGCCCAAACATTATGGTGCCGCCTTAATACCCCCCTCACCACCAAAATTTGACGCAAAACGGGAACACGCCTGGCAATCGCGTCACGCGCCGCGACCGCGCGGTCGTACCTTTTCCGCGCGTTATCAGCCCCTCTCTGAACCCGCTCCACTCTATCCGCTAATTGAAGGGTCCATTCGTAGATAGGCGCCCCCTTTTCTTGCATCTTCCGAAACCTTTCGGCATCATCAAAATTAACAAGCGCCCTAGCTTGAACCAACGCATGGGCGCCGCCTGTAACGCGCCACTTGGCTTGCTCTAAAAATAATTTAGCCTCAACGTATTGCCGAACAAGTTCACCGTTTTCACTCATGGATCTTACGCAATTGGAAGCGCCCTCAAAAACCCTAACAACCGCGTCTTGGCAATTTTCAGCACCCAACTTATCCGCCAGACCGGCCTCTACACGCGCTTTTTCCGCGGCAAAAGTATCAGCAGGAACGATGTCTCTAGCATATCGCTCAATCTGTTCCAGCGTCATCGTACCACCCGCGTCGTAGGACTCGGTAACAACACCAGTTCGTTGCAGCGCGAGCGGTTGATCCTCCGCGGGTGGAAACTCAGCTGAAGCAACAGAAAACGCCAATGGCACCAACGCTATAAACAAACTTTTCTCTATCCAGATTCTCGTTTTACTCACGGTTTTTTCCTCCTGAAATTACGAACATTTTGCGTATCCAATGAGATACTAACACACACACAAGAATTCGTAGGGCCCAAAGTCCCTTCTTGAGGGACCAAAGGTTGAGGGACCAAAGGTCCTAGGCTAAACTTCCCCAAAGGTCCCATGGACACAATGTAGTACTTAATGTAGACTTAATGTAGTACACAGTGGTATCAATGGAGGTATCTATGGAATTTGTCAGCGTGCGTGATTTAAGGCTCAATCCCGGAGATGTTTGGAAAGACCTAAGCAAGGCGGGGGAACTTATCTTAACCTCAAGAGGAACTCCGATCGCCCTATTGACTACCGTTACCGCCCAAAATCTAGAGGAAACACTTAATGCCCTGCGCCGGGCAAAGGCTCAAATTGCCGTTACCCATATGCGCCAACAGGCGGCAAAAAGCGGTATTGCCCAGTCATCCGAGCAAGAAATCGAGACAGAGATTCAAACAGTTCGCAAAAATAGGCAAAAAAGACAGAAAGATTAGCCCGGCCCAATCCATGAAACTGGTCGCAGACACCAACGTCTTGGTCTCCGCTTTACTCAATCCCCACGGGTCACCTGCTCGCGTTTTGGACGCTATTTTAGCCGGTGCTCATACCCTAGCTATAGACGACCGCATTTTAGATGAATACCGAGAGGTCTTATCAAGAAAAAAATTTAAGTTCACGGAATCGGACGTCAATGACCTTTTAGAATTTATTTATCACGAATCAGAACATGTGGCGGCAAGGCCACTAGCCTCACCTTTATCCGATATCACAGACCAGCCCTTTCTGGAAGTGGCTCTAGAAGCCAAGGCGGATTTTTTAATAACAGGCAATATTAAGGATTTTCCAAAAGGATCAAAATACCTAAAAATCGTGACGCCGTTGGAATTCCTAAATTTAGCAACTTGAAATTTTGCGGTTTGTATGCAAAAACACAAGCCTGCGGGTAAGGCGATGGCAGGGCTAAAAAATCCGAAGGCCGGTGAAAACCATAAGGGCCGCGACAAGACCGGCGGCCACATCATCCAAAATACAGCCCCAGCCGTGCGGCAAATCCTCTAAGCGCCTGATTCCAAAGGGCTTCCAGACATCTAAGCACGCTAAAGATACCAACTCAGGGTGTACTGACTTCAACACCTTTTAAACTACCAAAGGTACTGTTAATGGCATCGTAGGGAATCGGCAGATTAAACATTCTCCCCTTTGAATCGATAGACACACCGCTAACGTCAAAAGAATATAGCCTGTTTTTATAGATAAAAAAACAATATAAAACCTTTATGGGTTCAGCCAAAGAATCAGTCAATTGAGACACTTTCTCTTCCACATTTTTATGTATATAGCATTGCAATTCCAACCCATTATCAAGTTTTTTAGGCTTTAAAATATCTGCTGAGGGATACAGCCTTGCTTCTGCTTCAATTCCTAACCTCACAACTTTTTCTGGCAATAAATTACCCAAAGGTTCCGGATGGACAGCAAGATGAAGGAAGTTGGCATTATCGGGAATTTCCAATGCGAGGACTTTTTTAGGATCCACGTTGTTTTCCAGGTATTGATACTCCACGGTATATTTCTCTAGCGTTTTGGCGTTGCTTTTTTTTAACGCAAGTCTTTCGGCTTCCGTCAGCTTCCCGATGCGCCAATTTAGTGGAACTTTAAGCATAAAAACACCATCCTCAGAGGTAACCCATCGAACATTTGAAGCAGGAATTAGATTTTGTGACGCTACTTTTTTATATGTGGAAGATACGGTTAACGTTTTCAAGATTTCTGTAACAGCTTTTAAAATACCTTCGTCGGGCCCAGTGCCCATGATCACAAACAACTGCTCTTGTTTAGCAAAGACCCCAGATAAAACAGTGGTTTTGTGTGTCGTATGGACAAGAAAATACAAAAGCTTAGAATCCTCACTGACACTGATCTCTTGAACATTTTCCGCGGATTGAACATCCTTTGACCCAGAAGTCGTTACCAAATGCACACTGCTACCCAAATCTTCTTTCCACCGATTCCAATCTAAAGCAAAAGTATCGGGATGTAATAATTTAGTAGCTACGCTAATTGTATTTCGACCATCCCCAAACACTACCGCGGTAGTTTCTTTGGATTCTTTACGCTCAATTTGCCAATCACCTGGAACAAGGACCTGAAAGTTCCCTATAGCCACAGGCACTCTTAGCTGACCAGAAGGAGAATGGGCTTCTTGCTGTCGCCGGGGTTCCCGAATACCCCTCATTAAAAATAGTGCCCCGACACCGCCAATGAGAACCAATAAACCCAAACAAGCTATAAAAATATTTGACCGATATTTAAGCGCCTCTTTAATGAGCTCGTCGGCTGCTGCGGTTGTATAACCAGTTTCCAGAAGGCTTCGACGAATGTCTTCGCTAGAGTACTTTTTGTGATTTTCTCGAATAAGGTTTATGGTTTCTTGCCTTGTCATATTTCATCTAAAAACTGCCCTTACAAGATCATGTATTGTTCCAGCTTAGCATGTTTATGTATGGCCCACCATATTAACAGCAGGTTAAAAATTCTGGCACCATACGTCAGCCGTCCCGTGTCCCTGGGATAGACAAAATGGTTTCATATAATAGCCCATAAAACCGTGCAGTTACAAGCGACCAATTCTTTAGTATTTGAGCATTACTCTTATGCTGTTCAAGAAAAAAAGCTTACCCTCTTCACAAAAACTTTTAACATCTATGATCCCCTTGGCAATCTTGTCTTGATTGTAAAACTCAAACCGTTTACACTAAAAACTCATATCTACGTATATGCCGCTAACACTCAAGAAGAATTCCTCTACATCAAAGGCAATAACATTTTTAATTTTCTCGGTAGTTTTGATGTATATACCTCAACAAACCAAGACAGGATCGGTGTGTTCAAAAGAGAACTCGGTTACTCTTGGACAATTAAAGATAAGAATGGGGCTAAAATTGGGGTCTCGCTAAAAGATGAGGGCATAAGACGCCCCCGGTTCCACAGAACACTCGGGTTAGAATTCGCAATCTATGCCAATAAAACGAAAATTTGTTCCTATAAATTTTTAAATACCATATTTCGGCCCGTTGCAGCAAAACTAACTATGGACTTTTCCCGAGATTATCCCGATTCGTTCGATAAAAAACTATGCGTCTCTGCAGCAATCCTTATCTGCCTAGTGGAAGGGAATTACTATACAAGGCTCTAGGTAAACTAAATCACACAATCTGAGAGCCCGCAAAAACCATAAGGGCCGCGACAAGACCGGCGGCTACATCATCCAAAATACAGCCCCAGCCACCAGGAACAGCTTCTAAACGGCGAATACCGAAGGGTTTCCAAACATCCAGCACGCGGAAAAGAAACGCCGCGATCAAAAAAATAGGCAGTGTTTTGGGAAAAGCGATAATGGCCCAAGAATACCCTACAAATTCATCAATTACAATCCGAGAGTCATCTTCCGTGTTATAAAACACCTCCGCCATATGGGCAATTTTAACGCTCAGCAAAGTCATTGCCACGAGTAGCAAAAGGCGGGGCAAAAGCGCTCCCCAAGGAAAAATCCACCAGAACAAAAAGGCCCAGGCGGTGCCAACAATACCACAACCTCTAAAAAATTTTGGAAGGTTCTTGGTGCGATTATAAATGCAGTGCGAAAGCAGTCCCCCGCTAGCCAAAAACACCGCCACCCTATTCAACACTTAAAGCTCGCGATGGGGCTATGTTGGGCGGAAGATTCGGCGGGGCCTCCGCAGGCCCGACTGGGTATACACGGGCCGAGGACAGAGGCGCCCTGGCCCAGAGGTCCAGGACCCACCAAGTCCCGGAGGGACGAGGGGCCAAATAGATGGCGCCGTACCCGACGAAACTTCCGCCCAACATAGCCCTTGCTCATGATTTCCAGCAATACGACAAGGCCTGACGATTCTTCCAGATGTAAAGCAAGCCGCTGATCACGGTGTACAACGAAACCACCCAAAACAAAAGCCCCATCCATCGCGCCCAAGGCTCCACTATTATTCCCAACGAAGATAATAAAAGCACGCAAACCGCCGCCAAAAGCCAAACAAATTGCGCCACAGTCTTCATTTTTCCATAATGCTCGCTGGGCAAAAGCTTCGCGCTTTGAACCAGCACCGCGATTCTTAAGCCCGTGACGGATAACTCCCGAACAACAATCAAAATCAACGCCGTCAAGGAAAGACTGATTTCACCATTGGCGAGCAAAGCCACAAAAGCCCCCAAGATGAATATTTTGTCCGCTATAGGATCAAAACAAATGCCAAAACTGGATGTGAGGTTCATTTTGCGAGCCCAATAACCATCGAGTAAGTCTGACACAAACGCGGCAACCACGATCGCGCAAGCCAAACTCAAAGCGAAAGGATTATTTTTAACTAAACAAAGCCCAAACAGGGGAGTAAGAAAAATGCGAGCTACGGTTAAATGATTAGGTAAGAACAAAAGCTTATTACTAATTTTTCAACGTTTGGGAATTGAGCTCTACCTCGATGGGACCGCCGCGCTCTAGATCTTCCGCCGCAAAGGCCATCTCTTTTCCATTAACCAGAAGGGTCAAACCCTTGGGATTGCCTACTTTTAATTTCGCGAATTCTTTAAAGTTAAAAGTTCTCTTCTGACTGGAAGATAAAATTCCCTGAAAAGAGCGCTTGCCATCTAAATCAATATTGACCCAGGTTGGTTCATCTTTAGCTAACAACTCAACGGTCCAACTTTGCCGCTCACCGGATTTTTTTTCTGAAACGCTGGTTAACACCGAGGGTAAGGTGGCTCTTGCCGTTGTCGTTTGTCCTAACATTCGACTGACATCCAAAGATTTTTCCGGAGATTCCTTATACCTTCGATAACGAACATACGAAGATAAGCCGATGACGATGCCTAATATTAAAAGCGGCAAAACCACAAAGGCCGTGATCCAGTTTTGCCCTTCCGTTACCCAAAGCACGAAATGCCCCCAAAAGCGCGAAAATGTGTCGCCCGCCAAGTTAGAGGCAACGCCCAGTGTGGATTGGTGATTCGTGAGGATCTGAGGCTTAGACTGTTTTCCGTTGCCTTCGGTATCGAGCCTTTTGCTTTCAACCGGAAATTCTTTCTGCAACGCGTCCCAAAGCTGCATCGCGTCATCGATATCCAAATACTTGCAATACATCAGAAAAAATCCCCGGAGATAAACTCGAGCGGGGAAAATTTTAAAGTTTCCCTCCTCTAGGGCAATCACGAATTTGACGGGAATTCTAGTTTCCTCGCGCACCTTCTCAACGGTCACGCCTTTCTCAATACGCTTGCCGCGCAAAACTTCCGCAACGCCGCTGTTAGTCATATTTATTTTTTATTAGCCCCTCTCATATCTAATATAGCAACATCTTGGGGCAGAGATCTCTCGAAGATTTTATCTCTAAATTTTGCCTTTGTGTTAAAATCCTCGATTTGAACATCCGCCTGGTAATTTTCCATGCGCAAGGATAAGCCCTCGGGTTGTCCCGTAGCGCTGTCAAAGCTCAAAACAATGTGGTAAGGCGCGTCGCGTTTGGGCCGAGCCATCACCTGAGTTATTGTGGGGGTGGAGGATTTGACCGCGCTCAAATTAAATTGACTCTCAAAATCCTTCGTGTTCCAGAGAATCGGAATATCCAAAAATGCCTGCATATGGTAATTTAAAAAATCATCCCATGGACGAATAATGAGCTGTTTCAAATCATCATCGTAAAAAAATATTGTTTTATTTTCCAACCATACCTTCGCCTTCACTCGCCCACTGTAATCGACTCGCACCTTATTTAACTTCTTATCTAGATACACCATGCCCTTAATGGACTCGCGTTCGTTCGTCGGCAACAAAACAAAATCTTCGCGAAAACGGAAAGTTGCCCGCTCAATGTTGGATTCGAGCTCATCTAACTTGTTAAAAATAGCCGGCCGAGTTGAAACCGCAACCTCTTGCGTGAACACCGCAACAGGCAATAACAAAACAATAACGAAAAGCACCAACGTACCCGACGAAGCCCCTGCCAAGCGCAGCTCCCTAAAAATGCGGCTTGAGTCCATTTAAATAATCCTCAATCTTATCGAAACGAATTTCCCAGCGATTCGTCCCTTCCGGTTTAAACACAAACCCGCCAATTTCAAGCCTGGAAAGCATATCGCTCGCCTTCGCCGAAGACCCGAAGCGGGCTTTGAGCAAATCTTGAGACACCCGCCTTCGCTCAAGCACTAGAGACAACGCTTTGGCCAAATTTTCCTGATCTTCTTTGGTAGCGCCCTCAGGGCCTTCTTGCTCTCGGCCCAAGAGTTCGTTGGGCTCCGCGTAGCTAGGGGAACCCTGTTCTTTCCAAAAACCAACTACTTTTTGGATTTCTTCATCCGTTACCAGGGCCCCCTGCAAACGCACCGGTCTTGGCGCGCCGCTGGACAAATAAAGCATATCGCCGGCACCCAAAAGTTCTTCGGCGCCATTAGTATCCAAGATAACTCTGGAATCGGTCTTAGAAACAACCTGTAAAGCGATTCTTGCCGGCAAATTAGCCTTGATAACACCGGTAATGACATCCACACTGGGCCTTTGTGTCGCCAGCACCAAATGGATTCCCACCGCGCGAGCCATTTGGGCTAAACGCTGAATCGTAGTTTCAACCTCGCGGCCGGCGATGAGCATCAAATCAGCCAATTCATCAATAATCACAACGACATAAGATTCCAGGGGTTCGTTCTTCTTCTGAGCCGCCTCGTTGTAAGAGGCAATATTGCGAACACTTTTAGCGGAAAACTTTTCGTAGCGATATTCCATTAAATCAACCAGGGCGTTGAGGGTGCGCGAGGCCTCCTTAGCGTCAGTAATGACACCCACCTCGCTCGCGCGTTTACGCGGATCAAAAAGATGGGGCACTCCGGCATAAAAAGGGAGCTCGAGCCTTTTGGGATCAATCAAAACCAACTTCAGCTGATCCGGCGTTAAGCGGTACAGAAAAGAAACGATCAATGAATGAATCAATACGCTTTTACCGGAATTAGTGGCGCCCGCGACGAGCAAATGGGGCATATCCACTAAATCACAAACAACGGCTTCGCCATCGGCCGCGCGGCCCAACGCAAAAACAAGATCTCCCGACTGACTGAAGGCGGGTTCTTCCAAGGCCTCCCTTAAACGCACCAATTCAGCCGACTCATTCGGTACTTCAATGCCAATAGCGCCCTTGCCCGCAATGGGCCCCAATATACGAACGGAAGCCACTTTTAAGGCCAAGGCTATATCGTTAGACAGCGCAGAGATCTCCCCTACTTTGACCCCGGTTTGAGGAATAACGTCGTATCGAGTAATAACCGGTCCCGGCACCACAGACGCCAACTCCACTTGCACGTCAAAACTGGCCATGGCCCGGATCAAATCTTGAGCCCTGGTTTTTGAAAGCTCGATTACATCGCGTGAACCGCCCTTGGAATCGCTCGGAATTAATAAATCCAGCGGAGGCAGCTTCCAGCTTCCCGTGGGAATGATTTTACGAATCGGCTTATCCTCGACAACCTTGGCCTTTTCTTGGAAAAGTTGGGATTTTGGCGGATTTGGCTTGGCCGGCTCGGTTTTATTGCCATTGGTAAGCGTGGTAGCGTACGCGGCTTCGGTTTTTTGCTCCAGACTCTTTTGTCTTCTCCAGCTAATCCAGTCTTCGTAGAGCACAGACAGTGCTCTTTTGATCAAACCCAGCCAGGACACTTCAAAAGCCGCACTGCTCCAAAAAGCAATGCAACCAACCAGCAAAATACCGCTTCCGATAGCACCAACGGCTTGCTCCATAGGTGACAAAAATTCAAGCGGCACAATACCGGCAATATCCGGATGATGACGCAAAAGATAACCCAAAAATACGCTAATCAACAAAAAACCGGACAAAGGAAGGGCTAAGACCCGGCCCATAAAATCGGAAAGTTTCCACTTTTCCTCGGCCAAGCGCCAAGCGTTGCGGCTAATCCAAAAAACAAAACCGGGCGAAAGGTAAGCGCCAAAACCAAAAACTCTTAATGTGAATATTTTAAGCCAACTGCCCAAGCCGCCCAAAAGATAGGGCTTAACAAAAGCAATCGCCAGCAGAAGAGCGCCCAAAAGGCTCGCGGCGCTAATTGCTAACCAGTAGCTTTTTCGATTAGATTTCGATCGTCTAGAGGATTTGTTCGCCCGCACCGTAGTTTGTACCCAAATTCCGATGGTTCGATCTCAACTTTTCCCTCGCGCAGTAACCAACCTAGAGCCAAAAAAAACTTACTCGCTGAAAGTTCGAGACTCATTTTAAGCTTCATGGCTTCTCGATAACCACCTTCCCCGGGATTGTTCAATAATTCCTGCCATATTCTCAAAGCTGTCGCCTCTACGTCCTGGGTCATCTTACTTACCAGCCTCAACGATCATAATGACATCGCCCTTTTTGACATGTTTGCCATTGACCGCCAGCACCTTGAGCACGCGACCCACGACGGTAGTTTTAATCTCATTCATCACCTTCATCGCTTCAATGATACAAAGAACATCGCCAAGCTTGATATGGCCCCCCTCCTCCACGAAAGCCGCCGCGGAAGGGCTGGTGGCGCGATAAAAAACACCGCTTAAAGGAGCATGGATTTTGGTACCGATTAGCTCAACCGCTGATTCTTGTAATCGAGAAACGGTTAATGAAGAAGCCGCGCCTGAATCTTTATTTTTGCCGCTAGCGCGGGTAATGGAGAGTTTTTCGCCTTGAGCAATCTCGAGCTCCATCCACTGCACCCCCGCCTCCTGCATCTTGCGATACAGGGTCTCCAACGAATGGACAATGGGACTGCCGCGAGCTACCCGATTCATGGAGCTGTGCCACAGCTCCTATATTTAAAAACGACCCCGCGGTCTATCTCGAGGCCCGTCCGATCTTGGTCCTCGGTGAGGACCGCCATGACTACCACCGGAAGAGCCTTGGGTTTCGCTGCCTGGAGAAAGCAAAGCTTTGCGAGAAAGCCTGATTTTGCCTTCGTTGTCGATATCTAAAACCTTGACTTCAATTTCTTCGCCCTCTTTCAACACATCGCCGGCATGACGAACATGCTCAACTGATATTTGAGAAACATGAAGCAACCCGTCTCGGCCGGGCATAATTTCAACAAAAGCCCCAAAATCCGTGATAGAAACAACGCGGCCTTTGTAGGTTTTGCCAATTTCGGGATCTTGGGTTAATCCTTGTACCATGGCTTTGGCTCGCTCCACGCTCGCCCAGTCCTCACCGTGAATAAACACGCGGCCATCATCTTCAACCTCGATTTCGGCGCCGGTGCTTTCAGAAATTTTCCTGATATTCTTTCCGCCGGGACCAATCAAACTTCCGATCTTGGTAATATCGATCGATACCACCACGAGTTTAGGCGCGTATGACGACAAAGACTCTCTAGGCTTGCTCATGGTCTTGGTCATGACGTCTAAAATAGCAAGACGCGCGTGGCGCGCCTGCTCTAGGGCCTCAGTTAAAATTTCGAAGCTAATCCCGGGCACCTTAATATCCATCTGGACCGCGCTTACTCCTGAACGAGTGCCGGCCACTTTGAAATCCATGTCTCCTAAGTGATCTTCGAGTCCCATAATATCAGTAAGAACGGCGTGTTTCTTACCTTCCAAGATTAGACCCATGGCAATACCCGCCACATGATCCGTCATGGGAACGCCGGCGTCAAAAAGCGCTAATGATCCGCCGCAAACACTCGCCATAGAAGTTGACCCGTTCGAAGACAAGATATCCGAAACTACTCGTATCGTGTAAGGAAAGTCTTCTTCTTTAGGAAGCACGGCGAGTAACGCTTTGCGCGCCAAAAACCCGTGTCCGACTTCTCTTCGGCCGGGACCGCGATCCATTTTGACTTCACCCGTGGAAAATCCGGGAAAGTTGTAATGAAACAAGAAGCGCTCCATGTACTCGCCTTCTAACTCTTCCATTTGCTGCATGTCTTTGGCGGTACCCAAAGTTGCCGTAGCCAACGCCTGTGTCGAACCTCTCTGGAAAATAGCGGATCCATGCGTTCGAGGCAGTACACCCACCCGAGCCTTCAGAGGGCGAATCTCATTTAATTTGCGGCCATCCACGCGAACGCCTTCCTCTAGGATCATGCGGCGCGCCTGAGCGTCAAAATAGTCTCGTAGGATACCGGAAACCTGCGCTATGAGCAACGGGAAACGCTCTTTGTGACTTTCGGTCAACGCGACGATTAATTTCTCTAGCTCAAGATCGAGGGTATTTTTATCGCTATGGGCGTGCAGGAGAGCTTTAATCTTTTCGGCCGCGGCTTTTTCAACGGAATTTTTTAAGGTCTCATCCCAAGTCACGGGAACAAAAGCAAACTTTGGCTTACCCACCTTGGAGGCGATTTCCTTCTGCAAGTCACAGGCGCGATTTAAGTAAGGCAGCGCGTAACGAATAGCGTTTACAAAAACCTCTTCGCTGACAAGCGGGGCTACACCCTCGACCATGACAATACCGTTAGCGGTCGCGGAAACCACCAGGTCGATATCGCTTTTGGCGAGTTCTTCAAAGGTTGGATTTAGAACGTATTGGCTTTCAATGTGGGCAACGCGGACACCGGCCATCGGCCCATTAAAAGGAACATCCGAAATTGTGAGCGCTACGCTAGCTCCGAGCATGCTTAAAACATCCGCGTCATTCTCCCCGTCCGAAGAAAGAACCACGCTTTGAACCGCTACATCATGGAAAAAACCTTCCGGAAATAAAGGACGCAAAGATCGATCGCTTAGGCGGGAAGCCAAAATTTCCGTATCGCGAGGCCTTCCCTCGCGCCGAAAGAAACCTCCGGGAATCTTGCCCATCGCGTACACGCGTTCTCGATAATCCACGCTCAAGGGTAAAAAGTGGGCGTCCGCTTTGGGTTTTCTGGAACCGCAGACGCAAGAAAGCACCACAGTTCCCCCTAATGTCACGAGCACCGAACCGCCGGCCTGCTGGGCTAATTCGCCAACTTGAAAGTGGACTGTTTTACCGCCAAGATCTAAAGAAAATTCCATAATTTCACCTCTACTTGGGAGCTGTGACACAATAATATTGACAATTTGGCTGAGACGATTTTGACTCAGATCGAGGCGGCCCACAGTGAACGTAGTTAAGACTACGTTCACGAGGACACGCAAGGAGTTGAGTCAAAATCATCCAGCCCCTTTGGGGAGGCCCATCTTTGAGCGATTTCTGCGTTGCTTGTCGGTTACAATGTCTAGACATTGCTCCCTTCGCGCGCCTTGAAATCGCTTCAAACCTGGGCCTCCAAATTTGTCACTATTATTGTGTCACAGCTCCTATTATTTTTTTATGCTTTGAAGAGCAAACTGGGGAAGTGCGAAGAATACTTCAGTTCAAATCCAGGTCAGACTTAAGCTTATCGTGCGCCGCGGAATCCCTACCTTTCAAATAGGTCAATAGAGATCTGCGCTGACCTACCATTTGTAAAAGACCGCGACGTGACGCATGGTCATCATCGAACTTTTTGAGATGCTCCTGGACGGAATCGATTCTCTTAGACAACAGGGCAATCTGCACTACCGAGCTGCCCGTATCTTTCGGGTTGCTGGAAGCATACCGTTGCACAATCTCTGCTTTTTCGCTCTTTGTTAACATATTTCTATTTAGTCAGATTATACTTTATAAATTACTTTTATTTTTAGCCCAGCTAATATCGCGCGCGATTTGCCGGCGCAGTTGATCCACGGTCTTAAATTCTATTTCCCCTCGTAACTTTTTGTGCAGCCGCAGGGTCAAATTTCTCCCGTAGAGATTTCCCTTGTGCCCCAAAATATGCGCTTCCACCGTGGGCAACTTTGAACTTCCCAGAGTTGGCCTGTAGCCAATATTAATCACAGCCCAACGATTGAGTTCACAAACCCAACCATAGAAAACTCCGTGCGGCAGCATCTTGTAGGATGAAACCTCGAGATTGGCTGTCGGAAAACCCAAGAGTTTCTGAGCTATTCCTCTGCCGCGAACCACTTTGCCGGTAATGCCATAGAATCTGCCTAAAAGACGATTAACGCTCGCGATATCTCCTTCCGCCAGGGATCCTCGAATTAATGTCGAAGAAACGGGCTGAACACTACCTAAAAGTTTTACCACATGAAATGTTACGCCTAATGGTTTCTCGAAATCCTTAAACGTGGCCACCGAACAAGCGCGATTGCACCCAAAAGTAAAATTTTCTCCACAAACAAAACCGCGCGCACCCCATTTTTTGACGGCAAATTTTTCTAGAAAATCGCGCGCGCTCATATTAAAAAAGGGCCTCGTCATGGGCAATTCCTGAACGCGCTCGATACCAAATTCCTCCCTCAAAATATTGGCGCGCTCTTGCGGCGTGGTCAATAAACGAACTACTTTTTCCCGCCTTAAATAAAGGCGCGGCGAATAGGGAAAGAAAGCCACCATGGGCGCTAGATGGTCTCGACGAGCGATTCGTAGCAAAACTTGCAGTAGTTTACTGTGCCCCCGATGAAGACCATCGAAGGTTCCCAGAGCCAAAACAGTACCCTTGGAGTTCATTGTATTAAGGGTGCCCCTGCTAGAACCTGCTCCATATCCTCTAGTTTAACACTGTTTTCAATATTGTATTCACCAACCGCGACTCGCGTAAGCTCTTCACAAAAACCAACGCTACCTAAGCGTATCGCGAAATCCTGGGCCAAAACGCGAATATAGGTACCCGCGCTCACTGTGGCCCTAAAATAAACTCGTGGACTGGAAGCTACGAGGCCATCCTTTGCCTCCAGCGACGTGTCGCGAGAAGAGACTCGCGACGGCTTAAAATCCAAAATTTTGAACTCCCTAATAAATACTTTGCGCGGCATCCTGGGCACCTCAACATTGGCCCGAGCCAGGGTATAGAGGCGCTTTCCCTGATAGTGCAGAGCGGAATACATAGGTGGGGTTTGCTCCGTATCACCTTGAAACGAGGAGGCCGTTTCCTGGAGATGCGTCAAGCTCCAAGAATCATCGATTTCCGCTCGGCGAGTGGGTTTACCCATAGAGTCTCCGGTATCCGTTTCTACCCCTAGACAAATTACGCCTTGGTACACTTTTTCGCAATTTAAAAACTGCGAGGCTGACTTGGTAGCTTTACCCAGCAAGACCATAAGAACGCCTTGCGCGAAAGGATCGAGCGTCCCGCCGTGGCCAATTTTGATTTTCGATTTTTGATTTTCGATTTTTGATTTAACGAACGAAGATTTATTCTCTTCTGAACTGCTAGCTGCTAACTGATTTCTAATTACCTTCTTGATATGTCGGATGACATCGTAAGAGGTAATTCCGGCAGGTTTGTAAACATTAAAAATTCCTTCCACGGCGTAAGCTACAGGACTTTTTCTACCAATTCCAATAAAAGTTTTTTCACATCGCCTAAGCTTTTGCCGCTAATTTCGCAGCCGGAAGCATTGGCGTGCCCGCCTCCCCCAAAAGCCCCGGCAACACGAGACACGTCAACAGTCCCTCGCGAACGAAGGGAAACAGAGATCACGCCCGGATCTAAAGCGGGAGACTCTTTGATCAGCAACGCGGCGCGAACACTGGCGGGGGCCAAACCATAGTTGACAATGCCCTCGGTTTGCTCTTCGGGATTTTTGACATCAACAAAATCCTCTTTAGACAAACTCATTATGGCTATCTGTTCATTCTTGTGGAACGTTAGGCTTCCCAGGGCGCGGCTTAAAATCTTTAAGTGACCGGGGCTTTTAATGTTAAAGAGCACCTCGTTAACTTGAGTAAACGGGACCCCGAGCTTGAGAAACTCCGCCGCAACCAAGTGCGTCACGGAGCTCGTTAGAGAATATTGGAAACGCCCGGTATCAGAAACCATACCCGCGTACAACAGGGTCGCTTCGTCTCGCCGCAATTCCACTTTCATCGCTTGGTAAAGAAAATAAATTTGCTCCGCGTTGGAAGAGGCTCCCGCGTCAATCCAATTGATTGTGGCAAAGGGAAGGGCGCTTTTATGATGATCGATATTAATTGTGGCTTTAAAGTTTTTAGGAAGCGCGATGTCACCCGCTCGCTCGGGTTTGCTGCATTCCAAATAGACCGCGTATTGCATGCCGCGGGCATCTTGGGGTTTTGCCGGAGCTAGAACCTTATCCCAATTAGGCAAACACCGTAATTGCGTGGGCACCGCGCTCGCATTAGCTACTATGGTTTTTGATCGAGGACTTACCCTTTTAATTAAGCTCGCTAAAGCCAGACCGGAACCCATCGTGTCCGCGTCCGGCCGCATATGACCCACTACAAAAAAACTTCCCCCCTTGCGAATAGTCCGCATCAAATTCGAAGGGACTGCTTTAATTCTTTTGTTAAATAGCTCTAAATTACTTGCTTTCTTCATCCTTTAAACTCTCCAAAATCTCATAAACATCCCCGGCCTTCGTGAAAGACTCATCATACTGAAAACTAATTCGAGGAAAGCGCCGTAATACCACTCTATCCTGAAGCTCGCGAATAATACCGTAGAGCATCTTCTTTAAAACAGCTTCCGCCTGCTCGAGAGGAATGGTTTGCGGAAGATTAAACCAGGAGTAGTAAACAGTCGCGCGTTCTAAATTTCTAGAAATCTCAAAACGGGTCACGGTAAGCAATGCCCCGCCCGTTTCAGCAGCGATGGCACCCTGATGTTCAATGAAAACCCGGGCAATTTCGGATTTAAACATACTTTCTATGCGATTAATGCGCTCGGGAAACATTTTCTAAAGATTAGGAAGCTTTACTGGTTAATTTTCTAAGTTCTTTGACTTGAATATACCCTTCAATAACATCGCCTTTGCGAAAATCGGTAAATCCGGATATGGCCAGACCGCATTCAAAGCTTTGGGCTACTTCCGTCACATCGTCTTTAAAACGTTTTAAGGTAGTTACCTTCCCCGAAAAAACACGCGCGCCGCCGCGCAAAACTCGCGCTAGGCCGCCGCGAGCAATTTTACCCTGGCTCACATAACAGCCCGCCACAACCCCCACCCCTGAAACGCGAAATACCTGACGCACTTCCAATGCCGACACAGTCGTTTCCGTGATGATAGGAGCTAAAAGACCTTCCAAAGCCGCGCGAATATCCCCAATCAGCTCGTAAATAATGGAATACGGCCGAATTTCGACGCTTTCTTTTTTGGCTTTTTCTTCAGCTTGAGAATCCGAGCTCACATGAAAACCTAAGATAACGGCATCGCTAGCCGCCGCCAAAAGAACATCTCCGATAGAAATCTCGCCCAGCGCTGAGTGGAGCACCTTGATCACTACCTCCGCGTGGTGAAGTTTGGATAACTCGCCAACAATCGCCTCCAGGGAACCCTGCACATCGGCTTTAAGAATAATTTTGAATTCCTTAACTTCTCCCGTTTCGATTTTCTTGTGTAAATCCTCCAGCGTTAAATGTTTGCCGGCGCCCTTGCCGTAAATGGCTTCATGTTCTAATTTTCTGCGTTCGTTGATTTCTCTGGCTTGGCGCTCATTTGCAACAACAATAAAATTGTCGCCCGCCTGAGGAACATCCTCAAAACCCAAAAGAACCCCGGGCGTTGCCGGTTTGGCTTCCAAAAGTTTCGCGCCATGCTCATCTAAAATCGCCCGCACCTTGCCTCGAGTTAAGCCGGCCACAAAGGAATCGCCAACCTTTAAGGTTCCATCTTGAACCAATACGGTAACCATATTGCCTTTTTTGGGATCTTTTCTTGCCTCCAGGATCACGCCTAAAGCGCGGCGAGCGGGGGCGGCTTTGAGCTCAAGAATTTCCGCTTCGAGCAAAATCATTTCCAAAAGCTTATCCAAATTCAGCCGCCGTTTAGCCGAAACCTCAACCATAATTGTTTTGCCGCCCCAATCCTCGGGGGCCAATCCCAGATTGCTCAACTCCTGCTTAATGCGGTTAATATTAGCTTCCGGTTTATCAATTTTATTGATGGCCACGATAATTGGCACATTGCCGGCCTTCGCGTGATCAATGGCTTCGACAGTCTGGGGCATAACTCCATCGTCCGCGGCCACGACCAAAACCACCAAATCGGTTGCCTTGGCACCCCTGGCGCGCATCGCGGTAAAAGCCTCGTGACCCGGGGTGTCCAAAAACACGATTTCACCTTTTGGAATTTTAACCTTGTAGGCGCCGATGTGCTGAGTAATGCCACCGGATTCCTGCTCTACCACCTTGGTTTCTCGAATTGCGTCGAGTAGGGTGGTCTTTCCATGATCCACATGACCCATAATGGTCACAATAGGGGCGCGCGGTTCCATCTTTGCGTTATCTTGGGATGATTCAGAAGTCTGAAGCAACTGCTCTTCAACAAATTCTTTGGCAACGACCGCCTCAAATCCCTGATCACCCGCGATAAGGCTCGCCACCTCGGGATCTAGTTTTTGATTAATCGTGGCCCACACGCCTAAACCCATGAGCTTTTTAATCACATCGGCAATACTCAGACCGATGGCTAGGGATAAATCTTTGACGGTCATCCGAGGGGTAATGGTAATTTTTTTCTTCCTAACCGGTAGTGGCACTACCACTTGCGGCGGAGGCACTGCTACCTTGGCACGCAGGGACGCGGGGCCCTGGACTTCTTTGGACCGGGGTTGCGCTTCAGTCGGCGCTACAACCGCGCTCGGTTTTTGCGTCGCTTCCACATTGGCGCTAGGTTTGGCCTTTATTTCAGATGGAACTAGAGTGGTTTCCGGCTTTTTAACGGGAACAGCCGCTTGCGTTGCTTTTTTGGCCTTAATGGTTTTTCGCTTAGTAACGAGGGGTTTTTTAACGGTAGGCTTTTTAGCCTTCACTGCCGGCGCTGATTTCGCCGTTTTATGAGGTGAAACTGTTTTTTTAGGCATTCAATTAGGAACTTATTGTCTCACCAGATTCTGATTTCGCCTCAACCTCCGGCACAGTTACGGGAGGCGGCGTTGCCACAGGAACTGCCGCCGGTAAAACCTGCACGGTTAAATTCCAGCCTGTTAATTCCATGGCCAATTTTAAATTTAAACCATCTTTGCCGATAGCTCCGGAAGCTTGATCCTGCGTTACGTGAATAATCGCCGTTTGCCTCTCGCTGTCTTCAATCTCAACACGGCTAATTTTAGCGGGTGCCAAGCTCAAGCTAAGCAGCTCCTCAACTTTAGCACTTTCCGCTATCAAATCGATTCGCTCACCGTGAAGCTCCGCGATAATAGGCCGTATTCTTGTTCCCTTAATACCCACGCAAGAACCCACCGGATCAACTTTGGGATTGCTAGATCGAACCAAAACCTTACACCTAAAACCGGGCTCACGGACTACCTTCACGACTTCAACGGTGCCATCGTGCACCTCCGGGACTTCGAGGCGCAACAATCCCTTCACAAAATCCGGGGCCGCCTGAGAAAGAAAAACTTGAGGACCGCGCGCGGAAGGCTCGACTGCGCGAACCAAAGCTTTTAAAAGCTGTCCAATAGCAAACCTGCCTCCCGGAACCGGGATCTGATCTTCTTTTCTAAGGAGAGCTTCAATCTTGCCCAAGCTAACATACACAGTTTCATCCCTGCCAACACGATACACGGAACCTGTGATAATTAAACTTTCCTTCTTTTTAAAGTCCTGAAATAGATTTTCATTTTCAACTTCTCGTAGTTTCTGCAGAATTACCTGCTTCGCCGTTTGCGCCGCGATACGCGAAAAATCCCCGGTATCCACCTTGACGGCAATCTCCTCTCCCACCGAAGATTCGGGGGTTATCACCCGAGCTTCTTTCAAAGTAATCTGCTCCAACGGGTCTTCCACTGAATCCGCCACTTTTTTAACAATCCAGGCGTGGATTTCTCCCGTTTCGGGATCCACTTCTGTTTTCACCGGCAGCTCGCGGCCCAAATGTTTATGCAAAGCGGAAGCCACAGCGCCTTCAATTAAGCGCAAAATCTCCTGACGAGGAATCCCCTTGTCTTTTTCGATGGTCTCTAATAATTGTACGAACTCGTTTTTTGAACTCATCTTATCTTCTCAGCTTCTTTGCCTCTTTGCTTCTTCTCTTGTTTATCTATACCTCTATAATCGGATCCAAATTCGCTTTAGCGATATTATCTAAGGATATCGAAACAGCATCCTTACCACCCTGACTGAGCACCACGCAATCCCCCTTCACATGATCAATCCAAGAGACATAAACCCTCTGGATACTTCCAGGCAAAGACTCCTTAAGTTCTACGCGCACTCGCTGACCCTGAAACCGAACAAAATCCTTGGCCCGCCTGAGCACCCGGTAAAGCCCGGGTGAAGAAACCTCCAGCTGATACCTGTGATGAATCCAATCAACACCGTCGAGATAATCGCCTACGGTATGGCTCATTTTCTCGCAATCAGCGATGGTAACCCCCGCGTTGGTCGCGCTATTCAACCGGTCCAAATAAATCCGCAACACCCAACCCGCCTGCTCGGGTCTCCAATCTAAATCAACTAAATCAAAACCTTCCTGGGCCAACAAGGGCTCCAGAACCTTGGTCAAATCCCCCGCCAAATTAAGACAACTCATAATCCTGGATAGTAAACACAAAAGGTGGCCATAAGCCACCTTCAACGCTCAAATTCTATCAAATATCCCTCAATAACTTTGGCCGCTTCTCTTTTCAGTCATCGCGAGCCCCGATCTTGGATCGGGGTGCGGCGATCTCATAAAAGAATTTTATTTATGAGATTGCTTCGTCGCCCTACGGGCTCCTCGCAATGACAGAACGGGTGGCGGCTCAGGAGGCAGGGACCAGTTTGCGCTGGCGGGCAACCACACGGGCCAGCGCGTCAACGGTAAAATCTATTTCTTCTTGCGTTGTCGATTTTCCCAAGGAAAATCGCAAACTGCTTTTTAAATATTTCGCTTCTAAACCCATAGCGGACAAAACATGCGACGGTTTAGTGGAACCCGAAGAGCAACTGGACCCCGAAGAAACCGCGACGCCTTCTAAATCCAAAGCAATGAGCATATTCGCCGCTTCCACGCCTTCAAAAGAAATATTGCTGGTATTGGGAACACGCGCGGCAGGATGACCGTTAACACGAACATTGTCTACCGCCTTCAAAATCTTCGTCTCGAAGCTATCCCGCAACGCGCGCGTCTGGGTTGCCATAAGCGCCAACTCTTCTTTTGCCGATTTGCAGGCGCAGGCTAAGGCCACAGCAAATGCCACATTTTGGGTTCCGGCTCGCCTTCCCCCTTCGTGACTGCCGGCAATTAAAGCGCGAAGTTTCACATCGCTTCTTGCGTAGAGCGCGCCAATGCCCTTCGGGGCCCCAAACTTATGCCCGGAAATCGAGGCTGTGGTACAACCTATTTTCTGAACATCGATCGGAATTTTACCGGCCGCCTGAACCGCGTCAACATGAAAAAGAATATTTTTTTCCTTAGTGATAGCTCCAATTTCCTCTACGGGCTCAATGGTGCCCACCTCGTTATTAGCAAACATCACGGCAATCAATTTTGTATTGGGTCTTATTTTTGATCGGACCTCTTGCGGGTCTACCCTGCCATCCTTATCAACAGACAAAAATTCAATCTCATAACCCTCTTCCTCAAGCTGGGCGCAAACAGCCAAAACCGAAGTATGCTCGATGGGAGTGGTTAAAATATGCCCCCTGGGGCCGAAACCTAAACTGCCTCGAATACCCAGAGCATTCCCTTCGGAACCTCCCGAAGTAAAAACAATCTCGTCCGTTTTTTTGGCGTTTAAAAAATTGGCCACATCCTTACGAGCGCTTTCCAAGGCGTGTTTTGCTTCTTGGCCAAAGGAGTGGATGCTAGTGGGATTTCCAAAGGTTTGATTCCAATACGGACCCATCGCCAGCAGAACCTCCGGCCGCGCCGGGGTCGTGGCATTAAAATCTAAATAAACTCGCTTCTGCATCTACTAATTATACGAATCGCCCTTAAAAAAAGAACCTGCCCCGGATTCTATTTACCAGAAACCTGGGGCAGGCTATTGATTCTAGAACGTGATTCTAATTACAAGCTAAAAGTCATCCTGGAGGACGACACAACCCCGGAATCCACAGCCACAAGCGCCTACGCCATTACTACCCCAGGTATACATTTGGCAGCTGACGACAATTCCACCGCCAAAATAATCCAGCAACTCACCCACGGCTCCACAAGACAACTGATCGGCGATATCCTGGAACGTGTTCCGACATGAAGGTCCCGCGGCGATACCAGCAATACTCTTTAACGCTTCTCTATCCTGATTACACGCAGCGGAAGCAGTCGCGCCCTTTAGCACGGCATCATTATGCAAAGCCGTGCTCAAAGTCGTCCCAGCAGCGCTATTGGATACCTTCAACAGATTAGTTGAGAGATTAGGCCTTGCTTTCTTAACAGCGGCAAGCACCGCCTCAGCTCTGGCACTACCCAAGCGAAGTTTACTGTTGGCCTCAGCGCTCGAACTACTCTGCGCGGTATAAGAAACTTTCCATAAACCGAGCGCCGCCACTATTCCAAAAAACACAGCCAACACCCTCGTCTTTTTGTTCATCCCGTGTCCTCCTTTTCTTAACAAGCCAATCTCTAATATTCGACATTCGACACCTAAGCGTACTCTCTCTCTCTCTCTGGATTTTTCAATAGGCAATTTCTAAAGGAACAGTTCAGAAATGAGGCAAGATCTTACGCCCCGGCGGAGGCGGCGGCAGAGCTGGGCTAAATGCGGTGGCTAGAAAACTCTGAAGAACGCGTTTGTGCTAGATGGTAAACAATGTATTGATTTAAAGACAATCCTGCGGGAAGCTCGGCAACGGTCGCTATGTACCCGGCATCTTCTTGGCTATAAAAAATTCAAACCGCGCAAGGAAATAGCATAACTAAATGGACACATGATGTTGCGGATTTAGGCGGTCATGAACCCATATTTTGATTACCGCTTGTCTAGAAATATTAAGCTTTCGCGCTTCTCTGTCTAAAAGCTCAATCATCCACGCGGGAAAATCCACGTTCACTCTTTTAACAACAGTTGCTTCTTTAAAGTTCAAATAATTAAAAATACTTTTTCCGCGTTCAAATTTAGCATCAAACTCTTGGGATGTTATTTTCTTAGTCTTCCTGGACATACTTTTCATAAATTTTCCCCCCATTTCTTATCAGCTCCATGGCAACTAATTATTCGGATGGATTCACCCCGTTGCGTAATTATGGCGATACATAACTTTCCGTCAATTGTGCCTAAAATGGCGTATCGACTCTCTCCGACCACGTTCTTGGCTGGAACAATAACATGCGTTACTTCCCATAACTTTTGCGCCTCAATAAAATCGATACCGTGGCGCTTTTTATTGGTATTACTTTTTTGGAAATCATACTCAAAACGCGCCACTGAGAATAGTATAACAGTTATACCTAAATTAATCCAGGGGGAAATACAGTGGAGATCTCTGATCTACTGTCCGAACTGGAAGTTTTTGAAGAAGTCGTCTTCGGGTTTTTTCTTCTGGCCATTTTTGTCAGGCCCTACGGTTTCCGGTTTACCGGAACCCGGCAGTTTTGTGGAAGATGCCTTACCACTATTGCGAACGGGCCGAACAATGGTTTTGCGCGTTCCTTCAGACAAAACCAGCATTTTTAAATCTTCGTCATAAAAAAGCCTGAACTCGGATTCCTTCGCCTGAGGCTCATAGGCTTGACCCAGCACGTCATGCTGTTGTCCCCAAGAAGGATTGTAAAGGAGTTTCCCGCGCACATCCACGCGCCCTTTGATAACGGGTAAACTAAATCGAACGCGATAAATTCCATTGGCGTCTGTCGATCCGGGATCGAAATTGGCGCGGCTAATGGTTGAGCTCTGCGCGCCTTCTTCTTCGGCTAAAATCTGCTCTTCGACTCCCGGCCCCAACGCCAATGTCCCCTCAGCGGCCTCCGCGCGAACCTCAACCCCAGCCACGGGATTGTCATTATAATCGGTGATCACGCCCTGGATGTAACCTTCCAAAAAGTTGGCGTATTTTGTTTGCTTAAAAATCAAAAAGTTTTTAGTTTTGAGTACCTTTTTGCTTCGCACCACATCAACAAGCCGACCCGTCATTAAATCCTCGCGAAGCTCGACCGCAGTAGTTAACGCTTTGTTGGAAGCGCAGCCCGGGAGAAAAGTAAATAAAGTGAATAAGGTAAATGACGTGAATAAGGAGGAAGTCGCTTTGTTCACTTTACTCACGTTACTCATCTGGTGTCCGATCCTTTCATATTCTTTGATTCTAGAATTTTTGCTTGAGCCGCGGCGAGATAAGCTACCGGAACTCGATACGGCGAAGAGCTGACATAATCAAAACCTTCTTTGGCGAAAAACTGAATGCTGTCCGGATCCCCCCCGTGCTCACCACAAACGCCGATTTTAATTTTCTTTTTGGCCGAGCGCGCGGCGCTGATTGCTATATGAATTAACCGGCCCACTCCACTTATGTCTAAACTCGCGAAAGGATCCTGCGCTAAAATCTTCTCTTCCATGTATTTTCCGATAAATCGCCCGTAATCATCTCGAGAAAAACCCAGGGTCATTTGCGTCAAGTCATTAGTTCCGAAGGAAAGGAAATCGGCAACTTGCGCTATTTGGTCGGCGCAAACGGCCGCCCGGGGCACCTCTATCATGGTGCCAATAGAAATATCGAGTTTTACCCTATATCGTGCCTCAACTTCTTTTTTGACCTCAAGCAAAAGCTCTCGTTGACACTTTAACTCTTCCGGAAAACCCACCAAAGGAATCATCACCTCGGGATTGGCGCGGATACCTTCTCGATAAAGCTCTGCCGTGGCGCTAAAGATGGCCCTGCCCTGCATAGCGGTAATCTCCGGATACACAATGCCTAAGCGCACGCCGCGAAAGCCCAGCATGGGATTAGCTTCGTGAAATTCTCGCGCGGCTTGCCAAAGCTCTTGGGCATCAACTCCTAAGACGCCGGCTCTTTCCTGGGCCTCCTCCAAAGTCTTGGGCAAAAACTCATGCAGAGGCGGATCGAGCGTTCTAATAGTAACAGGATAAGGCGCCATTGCTTTGAGAATCGCTTTGAAATCGTCTTTTTGAAAATTAAAAAGCTTATCTAACTCAAGCTTTCGGCCTTCCACGCTTTTAGCCAAAATCATCCCCACCACATGAGAAATACGCTCCGCTCCAAAAAACATGTGTTCCGTACGGCAAAGCCCGATTCCCTCGGCTCCCAGTAGTCTGGCAACTTTCGCGTCCGTTGGCGTATCAGCATTCGCTCGAATACCTAGGTTTCTGCTTTCGTCGGCCCATCGTATCAGCGTTTGGTATTTTTTAAAAATATCACTGCCTTGGGCGGCGACGTCCCCAAGCAAGGCGGAAAGTATTTCCGATTGATAGAGCGGAACCTGTCCAACCATCACCTCTCCCGTAAAACCATCTAAAGAAATAAGCTCCCCTTCACGGATAATCGTGCCATTGGTTTTAAAGCAGTGACTGCGCTCATCCACTTCAATAGCTTCGCAACCAACCACGCAAACCTTCCCCATGCCCCGACCCACTACCGCGGCATGACTGGTTAAACCCCCTGTCTGGGTTAAGATCCCTTGGGCGGCCACCATACCAAGAATATCGTCAGGATTGGTTTCCGATCGAACCAAAATAACAGGTCCTTTAACCGCTTCCCGTGTTGCCGTTTGCGCGTCAAAAACAACGCGGCCGCAAGCCGCCCCGGGGCCCGCGGGTAATCCCTTGGCCACCATCTTAAATTGAGCTTTCGCTTTTTGATCAAAAATGGGCTTCAAAAGCTCCTCGATAGATCTGGGCTCCAGTCGCAACAAGGCCTCTTTTTTGGTGATCAGTTTTTCCCCAACCATATCAACGGCAATGGTTAAAGCCGCGCGCGCGGTTCTTTTACCGGTTCTTGTTTGAAGCATAAAGAGTTTCCCGCGCTCAATGGTAAACTCGAAGTCCTGAATATCGCGGTAATGACGCTCCAGCTTTGAAGTTATCGCGCGCAGTTGGTGGTACACCTTGGGCAAATCTTTCTTAAGTTCCGTCAAAGGCTTTGGCGTACGAATTCCGGCCACTACATCCTCACCCTGAGCGTTGGCGAGATACTCGCCATAGAATTCCTTGGCGCCCGAGGAAGGATTGCGAGTAAAACCTACCCCCGTCCCCGAATCCCAGCCCATATTGCCGAAAACCATCTCCACCACGTTGACGGCGGTGCCAAGGTCATCCGAAATTTTATTGAGTTTACGATAAGACTGCGCTCGAGGATTCATCCAAGAACGAAATACGGCTTCCGCCGCGAGTTTCAGCTGCTGAGCCGGTTCTTGAGGAAAATCGGACCCCATGGCTTTTCTATAGATAGATTTAAAACGCTCAACTAAAACTTTAAGATCATCAGATGCCAAATCCGTATCGCTGGCAACCCTTTTTTCTTTTTTGAGATTAGACAGCGCTTCCTCAAAAAGTTTTTTGTCCACACCCATCGCGGTAGCAGAAAACATGGCAATAAAACGCCGATAAGCGTCCCAGCTGAAGCGAGCGTTGCCTTTTTCTAAGACCCGCACGACCTGGTCATTGATGCCTAAGTTAAGAATGGTATCCATCATTCCCGGCATAGAAAACTTGGCCCCTGAACGCACACTGACTAAGAGGGGATTTTTGATATCTCCAAAATGTTTGCCGGTTACTTTTTGAAGCCACTGAACAGCCTGGTCAAATTCTTTTGAAAATCCCGGCGGGAGCAGTTTTGTGGACTGAACTCTGACAACTGAACTCTGAACTCTTTTTAGGTAATACCGACAAACCTCGGTTGTAACAGTAAATCCCGCGGGAACAGGCACCCCCGAGCGAGTCATTTCAGCCAAACCGGCACCCTTGCCGCCCAGAAGGTCTTTCATACCCCCATGCCCCCCGGCCTTGCCCGCGCCAAAACGATAGATATGTTTCATATTTAAAGAATCAAAAGCTAACAGTAAGGAGTTAGTAGTTTTAAAAAACCCTTTGCTTTACTACTTACTACTTAAGATCTTACGTTTATATTCAACTACTTTTGCCAAAACCTCTTCAACGGTGTCTTTGACAACAAAGCGGTTCCCATTGGCTAAGGTGATGACAGTATTAGGCGAGGAGGCCTCAACGGATTCAATAAGCTCAGCGTTTAAGACAACATTTTTGCCGTTAAGATTCTGCAGAGAAATCACAACGTTTGAACTTCCGGGGAATCGATTTTCTGTTGATCGACAATCGGCTCTTGGTCCAGCGGCGTTTCAAGAATAATCTCAAATTTCTTCTTGAATTCCTCTAGGACTCGAAGCATATTTTCTATTTTCTCTTTCATTTTGACCCCTTGAAAAGTTTGGTGACCTTGTTCCACGGCCTTTCTTTTAGCCCTTCTACCTCTGCAATTAGAGCGTTTTCCTTCTCTTGATGCGCCTGAAGCTCTTGGTTTAAGTGCTCAATTTTTTTCTCGTAATTTAAAAAATACTCCTGACTGAGCTGTTTTATTTTTCCGAGCTCACTTTCGTACTTAGATTTTGAATTTTCCCACTGGACCTTGGCTTCGGTAAATTCGCCGGTCTCCTTTTTAGAGCGCGCCAAATCCGCCTGCGTTT
>Ga0209515_10001415_pt1 | contig 40401 bp, 32 predicted proteins | sample Subgroupgradi54m_FD_187454 | JGI IMG/M metagenome (GOLD analysis project Ga0209515, IMG submission 187454) | Subsurface groundwater microbial communities from S. Glens Falls, New York, USA - GMW60B uncontaminated upgradient, 5.4 m (SPAdes)... ... | reverse complement strand
TGCGATATATTCTTCCATGCGCGACTCCTTTCCTTCCTGTAGAAGGGATTTCCACCGCCAGCCTACGCTGGCGGCAGGAGTCGCGCTTTCATATTTTCATTCCGAGGAGCCGGAGGCGACGAGGAATCTGCTGTTCTCTTGGATGCTCACAAAAAGCAGATTCCTCGCTTCGCTCGGAATGACCACCAGTGAAACTTTTCCAACAAGCCGCTAGGCGCTCAGGGCCACACGCAGCTTTTCCGTGTGCGCTTTCCGCTCGTTGGGAATGGGCTCGCCCGCCTTTCGCATCCCCTCCAGATGGCAGCGGATAGCATCACGAGCCATGGCGCGCGCCTCGGCAAGGGTGCGCCCGTACGTAACCAGGCCCGGCAGGAGCGGCACGGTAACTTGGTAGCCGACCTCTCGAACTCGAGCAGGGTTTCTGACTAGGAAGCGCGTGTGCCTTCCCCGCCGATCAGAAACAGCTTCCATGAGGGGCTGAAAAATAACAGTGAATCTGTACTCCCGAGAACCCAGCTCTTCGGTGCTGGCGCCGTACACCCTGACACGCGGCATGGGGAAAGTTTAGCCTAGGGCTCCTCAAGGGTCAAAGGCGGAGGCCCGGACGCAGCCTTGGAGTGCACGCAGAAACGCCAACGCCTCCCGGGGACCGGGAGGCGTTGGAAACCGTGCGGGGCTTGGGCCCGCTGCGGAGGTGGAGAACTGTTTAAGGGGCGGCGACAGTGGCCGCTTTCTGGGCCTCGGGTTCGGCGGCGGCGCTGCCATTTCCGTTGCCAGGGCCAAGGGAGACGAGGCTTCCGTTGCCGTTGCCGTGGCCGTTGCCGCCATTGGTAGCCGCCTTGATGGCCTCGACCGAGCCGATCTGCACCACGGCCTGCTGGGGCTTCTTCAGCACCATCTCCTCGTAGATGGCGCGCACCCTGGCCTGCTCTTCCAAGGCCTGTTTGCGGCGGATGCGGTCCTCCTCGGCAGCGGTCATGGGGATGTCGTGCTCTTTGGGGCGCACGCGGGCCGCGTCGGCAGCATCGATCAACAGCGAATGCTCGTAGCTTTCCAGATTGACGCTGCGTCCCTTGGCGTAAATCTCGTGCTTGCCGTGGGTGCGGTACCACTGCGCGACGGTCGCGTTCTTGTACATGTTTTCGATGATCTTCCGCCAGCCGATGCCCGTGTTGTAGGCGCAGAAGGAGATTTCGCCCTGCTGGGTGGCGTAAGGGATGATGCACATCTCCGTGCGGCGGAAGTCATAGTTGAACAGGTCCTGGAACCACATGCCGGCGATGAACAGGAAGTTCCACGGGTCGGAGGTGCGCCGGCGCATGGCATCCTCGTAAGTGCGGTTGGGACCGGCGGTGCCGTATTTCTCCTTCTGCTTGTCGGTGAGCCCGAACGACTTGTCGAACTTCTTCCACAGGTCGATCAGCGCCAAGCTCTTGGGAGCCTGGAAGGGTTTGTAGTTTTTCAGCAGGGCAAGGCCCATCATGAGATTCGAGAAACGCTTTCCCCGGGCGGCGTCGGTGATCTTGCCGACATCGGCGACGAGTTCCGGCACATCGAGGAAGCGCGGCACCGGAGCCCACTCCTTGGTCTCCTTGTTGATGAACAGCGCGGTGCCCACGCCGCAGTTGGGGTGGCAGCCGCAGCTCACCGTGCCCCACTGCGCTTCGGGCCCGTGCACCAGGTCGGCGAAGCCCGCGAAGGCGCTCACCAGCGAGATGGGGAACCAGTCGCGGGTAGGCTCGACCTTGCCGACCTGCCGGCTGACGTCCTGGGCCAGGTGCGAGAGGGTGTAGCGCTGGCGGAGGCGCCGTTCCGGAGTAATGTCCTCGTCGCGGCCGGTGAAGGAAACGGGCTGAAAGGCGACGAAGGAGATCTTCTTGGGATTTTCCATGGCGAACTTGACGATGGCGCCCACCTGGTCGTTGTTCACGCTGTTGACGATGGTCACCACGAGGATGATCTCGATGCCCGCCTCGTGCATATTCTCGATGGCACGAAGCTTGACGTCGAACAGATTGCCGATCTGGCGGTGGCTGTTGGCGTCGTTGCCGATGCCATCGAACTGGAGGTAAGCGTAGCGCAGGCCCGCCGCGAAGGCCTTGCGGCAGAAGTCCTTGCTCTTGGCAAACTCGATGCCGTTGGTGGCTGCCTGCACGCTGTTGTAGCCGAGCTTGCGGGAGTAGCGGATGGCGTCGAGGAAGTAGGGGTGCATGGTGGGCTCGCCGCCCGAAAACTGCACCGACATCTGCCGCCGCGGCTTGATCTTGATGGCGTTGTCGAGGATTTCGGTGATCTCGTCCCAGCCCAGCTCGTGGACGTAGCCCACCTGGTTGGCATCCATGAAGCAGGGGTCGCACATCATGTTGCAGCGGTTGGTGAGGTCCACGGTGAGCACCGAGCCGCGGCCATAGCGCACCGTGCTGCTGCCGTGCTTGTGCAGGTCCTCGTCGTTGTGCGCGGGAATGTCCCGGCCGGGGAAGTTCTTCTCGATCCAGGCGAGGAACTTGGAATCGATGGCCATCAGGTCTTCATAGTGCCCGTGACTGGGGCAGTTCTTGACCATCCAGATCTGGCCGTCACGCTCGATGATCTGCGCCTTGATCTCGCCCACCTTCTCGTGCATCAGGTCTTTCCAGTCCTTCTGGCCGCTGAAGATCGCCTCTCGCGCTTCTTTGACGCATCCCGGACAGAGCGAATCGGTCTGGCGCGGCCAGCCAAGCGTCGGCTTGGTCTTCTCCCACGTCTTCAGCAGCGGCTTATCCGACCAGTTGGGGGTGAACGAGGGGTTCGGATTGCGCTTGTTGAAGAACTGGATGGCCTCGAACGTCACCCCGGCTGCCTTGCAGACAGCCGCATCGAACAGTTTCCAAGCTTGCGTGCCTATTCTCCTAGGCATTTCATTCCCTCACTTTCAGATTATGGATGACCCTGTAAAAAGTGGAGCCGAGTGCTAGGATGTCCCCCCGAGGTCGCGCTACCCTAGCACGTACACACGTAGCGCGTCCACATAAGTCTTTAGTCTGCCTGAGCTTGACTGTTGCAGGCAACGTCGTCCAGCCGTATGCGCCCGAAGGGTAAAAAGCGTGGGTGAACGGCACCTCCGAGCAGCGAATGGCAAAAAGGCGCGGTCCGGCAGGCTCAGGCCCGGGGTTACCGTTAAGTGTCAACAGACGCAGGACTTAAGGCCAGAGGGGCAGTTTTCAGTCGTTCAGAGCGGGGCGCAGCACGGCAATACCGAAATGGGCCAACTGCGACGCCCCTTCGTCAAGCTGGAGCCAGCGCACGGCGCAATGGTCCTTCAGATATTTGGAGACCCGAGACTCGGTGATGCCGAGGTGCTCGGCGAAGCGCGAGCGCAAGGAGTCGCCCCGGCGGGCGCCGCGCTCGCCGCGCAACAGGTTTGCCACGCCCACGCGAAGAGTCTGGCACGCCTCGATGTAGTAGTTGGTGGTCTGGTCGGAGTCGGAGACGATGAATACGCCCGGCCCGGCGGGCGCCTGATCCGCTTCATCGAGCCGGTAGAGCGGGCCGGCGATCAATCGGCGGAGTTGCGCTTCGAGCTGTGCCAACCGAGAGGCGAGCGCGGGTTCGCCCGCGCGCCCGCGGACTTGCCAGGCCGCTGGCCCCGCCGCAGGCTCGGCAGCGCGCGGGGTTGCGGCGCGTCGCACCGGCTCGAGCGCCGGCTCTTCCGGGCCTTCGATAATTTGAGCGCGCTCCGGCACGACTCTGGAAGGCGAGGGTAGGCCCTCAACCGGTTGCCGCGGCGCAGAGGTGACCGCAGTTGGCTGGCCGCGGCGACGCTTGCGGCCGCCGCGGCGCCCGCGACGCCGGCGGCGGGGCCGCCCATCAGTACTCGCTTCCTGGGCTTTCGCTTCCGGAGCGGCGGATTCCACGGGCAGACCGGCGGGCCGAAAAGTCGGCTCGACAAAAGCCGGCGGCTGCTCGTGCGCTGCGGCGGTGTCCGCTGCCGGCGCGGGAGCCGGCTCGACCTCAAGCGCTGCGGGAACTGGAGCGCCGAGCCGGGTCAAAGCTTCGGCGGCCTTTGTCCTCCACTGGGCGCGGCGGAAGCGCTCGGCCGCGGCGGTGTACCAGCGCACGGCTTCGTCGTTCTGGCCGGACTTCTCGTGCAAGCGGGCCAGCTCGAACGCCACCATGGCGTCGCGAGTCTTTTCGTAGAGCGCGGCGAGCTGGCCGGGCGGGTCCTCGCCGCCCTTGGCCTTGCGGATGCGCGCCTGGATTTGCCGCCAGTCGGCCATGGTCGGGCATTGTAACAGCCGCCGACTGGTAGGGCTAGCGCTGGCGGCAAATTCCGGCTGCCACAAGACTCGGCCGGCACTCGCATTGGAGTCGTCTTCTGCGGCACAATTGAGCTGTGACCGCGGAAGAACAGACGCGGTGCGTGGTGGAGCTGGCGCAGGCGCAGGGCTTCGACCTGTGCGGCGTGGCTCCGGCCGAAGAGTGCGAAGAGCTGGGCTTCCTCCCGGAGTGGCTCGCGCAAGGCTACGCCGGGGAAATGGAGTACCTGCGCGACCCGCGCCGGCGCTCGCCCGAGCGCGTGCTCGCGGGCGCGCGCAGCCTGATCGTCTGCGCGCTCAACTACAACACGCCGCTGCCGTACTCGACTGAAGCGCCCTCCAGCAATGTCGCCGAAGACTCTTCCGGCGCCAGCGGCTGGATCTCGCGCTACGCCTGGGGCGACGACTACCATGAAGTCTTGCGCAGCAAACTCGACGCGCTGCTTGCGGCCGTGCGTGCGAAGCTCGCGCAACCGTTCGAGGCGCGCGCCTACGTGGACACCGGGCCGGTGGTCGAGCGCGTGGCCGCCAAATACGCCGGGCTCGGCTGGCTGGCGAAAAATACCTGCCTGATCCATCCCGAGCTCGGCTCGTGGCTTTTCCTCGGCGTCATTGTCACCACGCTGGAGTTGGCACCTTCGCTCGGCGCCGCGGGAGTGCCGCTGCCCGACCTCTGCGGAAACTGCCGGCTGTGCATCGAGGCGTGTCCCACCGGCGCCATCGTCGAGCCGTACGTGCTCGACGCCCGGCGCTGCATCTCCTATCTGACCATCGAGCTCCGCGGCAGGATTGCGGAGGAGTTCCGCGAGCCCATGGGGCGCATGGTTTTCGGCTGCGACATCTGCCAGGACGTCTGCCCATGGAACCGCAAGGCGCCGGCAACGAGTGCCGCCGAATTTTATCCGCGGACGCTGCCGAACCGAGATTCGCTGTTTGCGCCGGCGCTGGAATGGCTGGCGGCGCTGAGCGAGGAGGAATACCGCGAAATCTTCCGCGGCAGCGCCATGAAGCGGGCCAAATGGCAGGGTCTGGTGCGCAACGCCTGCATCGCCCTGGGGAACTCCGCCGCGCGCAGGGGCACGCCGGCGCACGCGCGCAGCGTCGCGCTGCTCGAGAGCCTCGCCGGCTCGGGGGATGCGGTCATCGCCGAGCACGCCCGCTGGGCGCTGGAAAGGCTTGGCGCCGCATGAACCGCGCGCCGGCGGGAAAGTGTGGCTCGCCGGCGAGGCCGGGTTGTGCGGCGTTTGCGGTGGGGATAGAATAGGCTTCCGAGAAATGGCTCGCAGAGTTCCTTGCGGACTGAAGGAGGTCTTCCCGTGGCACACCAGCAACCGACACTCAAGAAGGAGGGTTTTGTGGCCCACGAGCTTCCCGCGCTCCCCTATGCTTCGGACGCGCTCGAACCGTACATTGACAAGACGACGATGGAGATCCATCACGGCAAGCATCACGCCGCCTACGTCAACAACCTGAATAAGGCGCTGGACGGCCAGCCCCAACTGCAATCGCTCTCTCTGGAAGCCCTGCTCGCCAGCCTCGATAAAGTTCCCGAAAACATCCGCGGGGCCGTACGCAACAACGGCGGCGGCCACTGGAACCATTCGATGTTCTGGAAGATGATGAAGAAGGGCGGCGGCGGGGAACCCCGCGGCGAGTTGGCCGAGGCCATCAAGTCAACGTTTGGCTCGTTCGCGGACTTCAAGACAAAGCTCAGCCAGGCGGGCACCACGCGCTTCGGCTCGGGCTGGGCGTGGCTGTACCTCCAGCACGGCAAGCTGGTGGTGGACTCGAGCCCCAACCAGGACAACCCCATCATGAGCGGCGGCAAGCCGGTGATGGGGCTGGACGTCTGGGAGCACGCCTACTACCTGAAGTATCAGAACCGCCGGCCCGAGTACATCGAGGCCTGGTGGAACGTCGTGAATTGGGACGCCATCGCCGAGAATTATTCGCAGGCGAAGAAATAACCGGCGTCGCCCCGCGCCTTTCTTCGAGCGGCCCGCCTTGGCAGTCCTTCGCGGAGGCGGGCCGCTGCTTGCGTGTCCTTTCGCCATTGCCGCGCGTTTCGCATACAATGGCGCCCGTCCGGGCCTGACCTCTCATCCACATTGGAGGCGTTATGACCACCAGTTGTGTCCTGGCCCTCGGGCTGATCCTCTGGAAGTTGAACGTGCAATTCCCCCAGGGCGTCAGTGATCATGAGCAGATCGCACTCCGCTGGGCGCACTTCGCGGCGGGCATCACCTGGGTAGGGCTGCTCTACTTCTTCAACCTGGTGAACGTGCCGCTGATGAAAGCGCTGGACGGGCCGACGAAGGGCAAGGTGGTGCCCGTGCTGATGCCCAAGGCGCTGTGGTGGTTTCGCTGGAGCGCGGTGGTGACCTGGCTGGCCGGATTCCGCTACTTCATGATCCTGGCGAAGACGGATGCCGCGAACGCCGGCGCCCCCGGGCTGATGTGGCGCTGGCTGGGAATCTGGCTGGTGGCGTGGCTGCTGGCGTTCGTGATCATGTTTGCCTTGCTGCGCCCCACCGAAGGCCTGCTGAACAACGGCTGGGTGCTGGCCGCGCTGATCGGGTTCATCATGGCGGCCACGGCCTGGATGGTGCTCTCGCTGCTGGGGCAACCGGCGGCGGGCAACCGCACGCTCTCCATCAGCGTGGGGGGCGGGCTGGGCACGATCATGTTCCTGAACGTCTGGGGAATCATCTGGCGCTGCCAGAAGAAGCTCATCGCTTGGACCAAAGCCAGCGCCGAGCGCGGCACGCCGATGCCGCCCGAGGCGGCGCAACTCGCCCGGCAGGTATTCCTGGCCTCACGGGCCAACTTCTGGCTCTCGTTTCCGATGCTCTTCTTCATGGCCGCCTCGAGCCATTACCCCTTCCTTTCCGGGAAGTAAGGGAGCAGAGGAAAAAGTTAAAAGATAAAAGTTGTAGCCCGGGTCCCCGCAACCCCACCCGGATTCTTCGATTTCAGACACGGTGATTTTTCCGCGCCTTGCGCCGGGGCGACGGCGACAAACATCCCCGCCTCTTCCCGGCAAATAAGTCGCCGGGACGCGCCGTGGCGGGCGACGTGGAATCCACTGTTTACTTGAACTTCTCTGATAAGCAGATTCCTCGCTGCGCTCGGAATGACACGCAGAGGCAACTATTCAACATGGTGCTAGTCTTGTGTTCCGGAAATATACGCTAGAAGTCAATCATCTTCAGGGGCTAAAGCCCGCGTCCTTTCATTGGCTTTATGTCAGGGCTGAAGCCCTGACCCCCTAAAGGGAAATGCCAGGAACTTGCGGGACGCGACTCTAGAGAATGCGGGTCTGCTGGGGCGAGACGAGCGCGTAGCGGATGCCGCGCCAAACGATTCGGCGGGTGAACGCCGCCACCAGCGAATTCCACACATAGAGGAACGGCACCAAGCCCGCCAGCAGCGTGAACGCCCAGCCGTACGCCAGCAGCTTCTCCTTCCAGGCGGAGAGCAGGTCCATCACCGCGAGCCAGCGCAGCAAACCCTTGACCGCGGCGAGCAGCGGCAGGGCCAGCGCGAGCAGTAAGACGGGCAGCCCGGGAGAGCCGGCCAGCCACCTCTGGAGCAGCACGACGACGCCGAGCAGCAGCGTCACGCAGTACAGCAGATGGGCCAGCGCGGCCCGCGCCCAGAGCTGCGGCGCATAGACGCGAGTGATGATGATCTGCCGGTTGGTGAATTCGAGCAGCCGGCGGAAGTCAGCGTCGTGGAGGCTCGCCACCAGGCACTCCGGGACGAAATGGATCGGCCGGCCGGCCTGGCGGAGCGCTTGCGTGAGCGAGTAATCGTCGCTCACCGAGCCGCGCCAAGACTCGAGCGCCCGAATCTCGTCGAACACTTTCCGGCGGATGGCCGTGCCGCCGCCCCAGCAGAAGTTCCTCTTGTGCTCGCCGAGCAAGGTGACGATGGGCGCGTTCCAGGCCGCAGCCAGCGCGCTCCAGAAGCCGCCGCGGTCGGGCAGGTACCAGCGAAACGTGGTCGCCGCGCCCAAGCGCGGGTCCGCCAACGGCGCCACCAGGTGTCGCAGCCAGGCGCGCCCCGGCCGGCCATCGGAATCGGCGAACACGAGCAACTCGAAGTCATCGGGGAGTTGCTCGACCGCGGCGCGCAGGTTGTTCACCTTTTCGCCGCAGCCATCCGGCGGGCCGGCGATGACGATCTGCGCTTTTTGCATTCCGGAAGAGCCGGCGGGATGTGCGAGGTGGCTGCCCGCCGCGGCCACGCGCCGCACGACGTCGTGCGCCGGATCGGCGGCGCTGGCCAGCACGAAGAAAAGTTCGTAGTTCAGGTAGTCAAACCCGGCGAGCGCGGCGAGGTTCTGCTCCAGGCCGGGCTCGGCGCCCTTGCAGGGACAGATCAGCGCGACCCGCGGAGCGTAGAAGCCGGGGTGCGTGGCCAGTCGCCGCCGCGCCATGCGCAGCCAGCGCGCACTCTCCCACAGCCCGTACAAGGCCCAGAGGATTTCCAGGGCCACCAGGATGTAGAAGAGTTCGAGCATCGCCGATCCCGCCTTGCCGGAGTCGCGGCGCGAGAATAGCAGAAGATAAACCTCCGCGCATCTTGACGCCAATCCGGCTAGAATCGCCGCAGCCTTCAAGGCAAGGGGGTGAGGGATGGCGCTGGCGATTCCACCTGGTCAGGTCACGACTTCTACAGAACTGCCCGGCTATCGTATCGTGCGAACCCTGGGGATTGTGCGGGGCATCGTGGTGCGCTCGCGCAGCATCGTGGGGAATATCGTCGCGGGGCTGCAAACGCTGGTGGGGGGCAACATCACCCTGTACACCGAGCTGTGCGAGAAGACGCGGGAGGAAGCGTTCGAGCTGATGCTCCAGCACGCCGCGGAACACGGCGCCAACGCCGTAATCGCCATGCGCTACGACGCCAACGAAGTCATGCAAGGCGTCACCGAAGTGCTGGCCTACGGCACCGCGGTCCAGGTCGAGCGCGTATCCTGACCGTTCGCGGCGCCCGGCGCGGCCCCGCCCGGGGCACAAACCGGCCGGGCTGCAGGCCGAACAGAGCGGTGGTACACTGCGGCACCAGCCATGACCTGCCCGTCGTGTTCTAAACCGGCGCCTGAAGGCAGCCGTTTCTGCGCCACCTGCGGCGCGGAGCTGGACACCGGCTCGACTCCAACGCTCACCCAGGCCGGCGCTCCTGCGCCCAGGGCCAAGGCCGGGCCGGGGCCTGGGGCTCGCACACCTTCGCCGGGCCAGAGGCGCATCTCTTCCTCGGACGCATTCTCCCAGGCGCGGTTCGTTCCCGGGACAACGCTGGCGGAGCGCTACCGCATCGTCGCGCTGGTGGGCAAGGGCGGCATGGGCGAGGTGTATCGAGCGGAAGACTTGACGCTCGGCCAGGAAGTGGCGCTGAAGTTTCTCCCCGAGGCGGTGGCACAGGACGGCGCCGCGCTGGCGCGGTTCCACCGCGAGGTGCGCGTGGCCCGCCAGGTCTCCCATCCCAACGTCTGCCGGGTGTTCGATATCGGCGAGGCCGATGGGCTGCCGTTTATCAGCATGGAGTTGGTGGACGGCGAAGACCTCGGGTCGCTGCTGCGGCGCATCGGCCGGCTGCCCGCGGACAAGGCGGTGGAGATCGCCCGCCAGTTGTGCGCCGGTTTGGCCGCCGCGCACGAGAACGGGGTGCTGCACCGCGACCTCAAGCCTTCCAACGTGATGATTGACGGCCGGGGCAAGGCGCGCATCACCGACTTCGGCCTGGCCGGCCTGGCCGAGGAGTTCCGCGGCAGCGAGGCGCGCGGCGGCACGCCTGCCTACATGGCTCCCGAGCAACTTGCCGGAGGCCAAGCCTCGGTGAAAAGCGATATCTACTCGCTCGGCCTCGTCCTCTATGAGGTGTTCACCGGCAAGCGCGCGTTTGATGCCGCCACGCTCGCCGAGCTGCGCCGGCTGCACGAGCAGACCACGCCATCGAGTCCCTCGAGCCTGGTGAAGGAGATGGACCCGCTGGTCGAGCGGGTGATCCTGCGCTGCCTGGAAAAGGAGCCGCGCGCCCGGCCGGCCTCGGCGCTGCAGGTGGCCGCGGCGCTGCCCGGCGGCGACCCGCTGGCGGCGGCGCTGGCCGCCGGCGAAACACCCTCGCCGGAGATGGTCGCGGCATCTGGAGAAATCGAGGGCGTGCGCCCGGCGATCGCCTGGGCCTGCCTGGCAGGAGTGGTTCTGGGGGTGATCGCGGCGATTCTGTTGAGTGCGCAAGCAAAGCTTTACCGACGCGTGCCGCTGGAAAAACCGCCGGAAGCGCTCAGCGAACGCGCGCGGGAGATCCTGCAGAGTGCCGGGTATTCCGAACCGCCGGTGGATACGGCGGTGGGGTTCTACGAGGGGAGCGAGTTCCTGCGCTATGTCCGGGAGCACGACCAATCCAAGACGCGCTGGGACAACCTGGAAACCGGAGCATTCGTGTTCTGGTATCGAAGCAGCCCGCGGCCGCTCGAGGCGCGTTTCTTTTTCACGGAGGCGGCCGCGTTGGGATCCGTCTGGACGTATGACCCGCCGCTGGACGTTTCCGGGATGACTCTTCTCAGGCTGAATCCGCGGGGTCGCCTCACCCAACTCATCGTTGTTCCGCCACAAGTCGAGAAATTGACCGAGGCTGCGGCCGCGCCCGACTGGGCAGAAATGTTCTCTGCTGCCGGACTCAACCCGTCCAAGTGGGCGCCAGCCCAGCCCGCCTGGACGCCGCCTGTGTACAGCGACACGCGCGCCGCATGGACCGGACGACTGCCAGAGCGCCCCGATCTACCCATGCGCATCGAGGCCGCGGCGCACCGAGGCAAGCCCGTCTACTTCGAGTTGATCGGCCCTTGGACCAGGCCCGAACGCATGCAGCCGTATAAGTGGACCGCCGCCGAACGAGCCGCTCAAGTAATGGGCATCGTTGTGTTGCTTGCGCTGCTGGTGGGCGGCGCGATGCTTGCCCGGCGAAACCTGCGCCTGGGCCGGGGCGATCGTCGGGGAGCTTCGCGTCTCGCCGCCGTTGTTTTCGCGGCGTTCGCAGTGTGGTGGCTTTTTGGCGCGCACCACGTCCCGAATTTTTACGAACTTGGACTCTTTCTCATGTTGATCTGTGCCGCGGTTACGGTTTCCGGATTCCTGTGGATTCTCTACATCGCGTTGGAACCGTATGTGCGCCGCCGCTGGCCCGCCACGCTGGTCTCTTGGAGCCGTTTGCTGACGGGAGGTTTCCGGGATCCGCTGGTGGGACGTGATGTGCTGGCGGGCTGCCTGTTGTCCACCGTCTCGGTGGTTCTGGCCAGAGCGGGTTGGTTTGTGCCTCTCTGGCTGGGGTCTCCTCCTCTGCAACCCTATGCGGGTCCGCAACACGAGTTCCTCGGCGCACGCGCGATTGTTTCTAGCGTATCGAACGGCTTGGTGGGCGCCATTTTCACTGGGCTTGCATTTCTGTTCATTTTGTTCCTTCTCCGGGTCTTGCTGCGCAAGGAGTGGGCTGCAGCAGTCGCCTACGTTCTCCTCTTTGCCATCATCACCGCGCTGGTGAGCACGTCGCCCGAAGTGATCATCGTCACCGCGCTGATCACCAATGCTCTGACCGTTTTCCTCTTGGTCCGCTTCGGCGTGTTGGCTCTGATCGCGTCCACTTTCTTTGGCAGTTTCCTCGGGGGTTTCCCGCTCACCACGGATAGCTCCGCGTGGTACGCGGGCATCGGATTTGCCGGGATGCTGGTGATGGCCGCGATGGCGTTCTATGGCTTCTACACCTGCCTGGGCGGACGCCCGGTCTTCGGCGGCGCGGCGCTGGATGACTGAAACCCGGCTGGGGCGCCGGCAGCTCGCCGGCAATTCCCGCGCCGCCGCCGGGAGGGCGGCGCGCCACTTCAGACCGTGCGCCTGGAGCGGAAAAGGCCGGCAAGAATCTTTTCGGTGACGCGCTCAATCTCCACTTGCAGCTTGCCTGCGGCGCGGCGGCTGCTGTCGAGCATCGAGGGGTCGAGCAGCAGCGCGCAGCGGTCCGCAAAGGGCCCTTCAGCCGGGTCGGCCGGCTTGCGGCGCCGGCGCGGCAAGGGCTGGCGCGCGCTTAACTGAGCGTAGAGGTCAAGGTCACGGTGAAACTCCTCGGCATCCGCCGCGGTCCAGCGCAAGACGCGAGCCAGAGCGGCCAGGAGGTCTTCGCGGAAGGTTTCCGCCGCGCGCACCTCGCGGCCGCGGAGAAGCGGCGGACGGCGCCGCGCCAGGTAGCGCGGCAGCTCGACACCCACCTGCGCCACCATGGCCAGCAGCGCCTCGCGGCCCAGCGTGGCGAGCAGCTCGCGGTAGCGGAGCGGATGCGCCTTCAGACCGCGGCGGTCGAATTCGGCCACGTAGGAGTCCACAAATCGCTCGACCAGGCGCTGGCCCTCGAGCGCGGCGAGCAGCCGGCGGGCGAGTTCCGCGGCGCGTTCCGCCTCCGGTTTGCGGACCTCGCGCATGCGCACGATTCTAGCAGCCTGCTCCGTCGCCGCCCGCCGCAAAAGAGGAAAATTGTTTCGCGGCGGGAAACTTTTTGGCCCGGGAAACGTCTGAATCGTAAGAACGGGGTGGGTGTGTCTTCGTTCTGCCTTGAGATCCGGGGGAGAAAAAGAACAGGAGCAGCGCGGCCGCTTCCCGGGCGTCCGGCGACCGCGAAGAGAATCTTCTCGATTCCATTCTCAGCTTACGAAGGGAGAACAACATGAGCCAGAGAGCCAGGATGTGGTGGGCGGTGCTGGTGCTTGTGGTTTGCGCCGGCGTGGCCCTGAGCGGCACTTCGCTCGCGCAGCCGCCCGCGCCGCAGACGAAAAAAGACGCGCCGGCCGCGCAAGCGACGAAGCCCGAGGAGCCCAAAAAGCCGGAAGGGCCGAAACCGGGCGAGGACAAGCCCTTCGACGAAGTGGTCAAGGACATGGAAGCGAAGAAGGGCCTGTTCACCTACTACTACAAGGCCGACGAGAACAAGCTGTTGATGGAGCTCCTTCCCGACCAGCTCGAGAAGATCTTCCTGTTCGCCGGAACCACCGAGCAGGCCACCGGCGAGCGCGGGGTCTACGCCGCGCAGGTGGGCGAAAGCTTCCCGTTCGTGTTCCGGCGCATCGGCAAGACGATCCAGTGGATCGAGAAGAACACTGTGTTCACCGCCGCGCCCGGCACGCCCGCGGCCCGCTACACGGCGCGGTCGTTCGCCGACGCCCTCCTGGGCTCGGCAAAGATCCAGTCGCTCCCCCATCCGGAGCGGAAAAGCATCCTGGTGGACGCCGCGGAGCTGTTCGTGAGCGATTTGCCGGGCTTGGCCAACTTCTTCAATCAGGTCTATCAGCCGACCAACTATCGCTTCGACAAGGCCAATAGCGCGCTCGGCCCGGTGAAGACCTTCCCGGAAAACGTGCTGCTGACCGTCTGGCTGCACTATGCCACCGACAACCCGCGCACGCATTCCATCACGCTCCCCGACGAGCGCAGCATCCCCATGATGGTGAAGTACGAGCTCTCCACGCTGAAGGAGACCGGGTACAAGCCGCGGCTGGCGGATGACCGCGTGGGCCAATTCCTGACCATCCGCCAGGACTTCACCTCCGACCAGCCCAAGGTGCCTTACACGCGCTACATCCACCGCTGGCAACTGGAGAAGTCCGACCCCACGGCAAAGCTTTCGCCCCCCAAGCAGCCCATCGTCTTCTGGCTGGAGAATACGGTCCCGGTGGAATACCGCGAATGGTTCAAGGAAGGCGTGCTGCTGTGGAACCGGGCGTTCGAGCGCATCGGCTTCAAAGACGCTCTGGTCGTGAAGCAGATGCCCGATGACGCCGATTGGGACCCCGCCGACACGCGCTACAGCACGATCCGCTGGTTTGCGGGAGTGGACGCGACGTTCGCCATCGGGCCGTCGCGCGCCAATCCGTTTACCGGCCAGATCTACGACGCCGACATCGGCTTCAGCGAGGGCATCATCCGCTTCACGCGTCGCCAGGCGGAAGAAAATGTCTCCCCCGTCGTGCCCAGCGGGCTGGAAGAAGCCCTCCTGCTCACCCCGTGGGGCCGCAACCAGCGCTTCCAGTGCAGTTACGCCGACGGGCTGGCGCAGCAGGCGGCGTTTGCGCTCGACTTGCTGGATGCCCGGGGGATGGGCTCGCCGGAGGTGGTGCAAAAACTGATGCGCGAATTCATCATCGAAGTGACCGCGCACGAGGTGGGCCACACGCTCGGCCTGCGCCATAACTTCCGCGCCAGCACCATTCTGAAGCCGGATGAGCTGAATGATCTGGCCAAGACCGACGAGATCGGCCAGACCGGCTCGGTGATGGACTACAACCCCATCGTGATCGCCGCCAAGGGCGAAAAGCAGGGACACTTCCTGACCACCACGCTCGGCCCATACGACTACTGGGCCATCGAGTACGCCTACAAGCCCGTGGAGGGCGACGAGAAGAGCGAGCTCGCCAAGATCGCCTCGCGCGTCGCCGACCCGATGCTCCCCTACTCGACCGACGAAGACGCCCTGGGCACCTACTCGCCGCTGGCCATCGATCCGCTGGTCAACCAGTTTGACCAATCGAGCGATCCGCTGGCCTACTTCCGCAAGGACCTGGGCATCGTTCACGAGCTCTGGGACTCCATGGAGCCCAAGCTGCTCGAGCCCGGCGAGGGTTACCAGGTTCTGCGCCGGGTGGTGGCCCGCGGCTTGTTCCAATACAACCGCGCGTTGCTCACCTCGTCGAAGTTCATCGGCGGCATCTACCACGTCCGCGACCACGTGGGCGACCCTAACGGCCGCCCACCCTACACGCCCGTACCGCAGGCCAAGCAGCGCGAGGCGCTGGAATTCCTGCGCACCTACGCTTTCAGTGAGAAGTCGTTCCAGTTGCCGCCCGGAGTACTCAACAAGCTGGCCATCGAACGGCAGCCGGGGCTGGACTGGATCGGTTATTTCACCACGCAGCGACTGGACTTCCCCTGGCACGATGCCGTGCTGGGGCTGCAACGCAACGTCCTGAACCGGCTTTACCATCCCGTCTTGCTCGCCCGCGTCCAGGACAACGAGCTGCGCTTCCCGGCCAAGGAGAAGCCGTTCACCATGGCCGACCTGTTCCAGGGCCTGCACACGGCCATCTGGTCGGAGCTGGAGTCCGGCGGAACGAAAATTTCCAGCCTCCGCCGCAACCTCCAGCGCGAACACCTGAAGCAGTTGATTCGGCTGGTGCTGCGGCCCGCTCCGCCGCCGAGTCCGCCCCTGGGGATTTTCATGCTTCCGGTGCCGCCGACTCCGTTTCCGCCGGAGGACGCCACCACGCTCGCCCGGGCGAACTTGCTGCGCCTCCAGGCGAAAATCCGCCAGGCCCTGGTATCGGGCAGGGTGACCGACCCGACCACCAAGGCGCACCTGGAAGAGACGCAGGCGCGGATTACCTCCACGCTCCAGGCGCAGGTGCAGAAGCCGCTGGAGTAGGGCGAACCGCGCAGCGCGCAGAGCGTTCCCGAATTTTTCGAACGCGAGGCGAGGGAAACAAAAAAGGGGCTTGCTGGCGGGACCAGCAAGCCCCTTTTACTTTTTTTATTCTTACCTTGACTCAGTGCACCGGGCGGATCTCCACCGGCCCGGAGCCTTCCGGCGGACGGCGTCCCGTGTGGACCGGTCGGACCGCCGCCTCCGCAGGCATCAGGGCAATGTCCAGCGCCTGCTCCACCGTGCGCGCGTAGTGGATATCGATCCCCTCCAGCATGTGCGGCTGGAGCTCGTCTTTCACGTTGGCTTCATTGTCAGCCGGCAAGATCACTTCGCGGATGCCGGCGCGCTTCGCGCCGAGCACCTTTTCTTTGATCCCGCCGACAGGCAGCACCACGCCGGAGAGCGAGATCTCGCCGGTCATGGCCACCCGCGGCCGCACCGGCCGCCCGCTCAGCAGGCCGACCAGCGCCGTCACCATGGCCACGCCCGCGGACGGGCCGTCCTTCGGCACCGCGCCCGACGGCACGTGGATGTGGATGTCTTGCCGGCGGAAGAAGTCCGGATCGATGGCGTAGCGCTCGGCGTTGCTGCGCACCCAGGAGAGCGCGGCGTGCATGGACTCCTGCATCACTTCGCCGAGGTGGCCGGTCATGGTGAACTGCTTGCCGCCGCGCATGCGGCTGGCCTCGATAAAGACAATGTCGCCGCCGGCCGGCGTCCACACCAGGCCCACCGCCACGCCGGGACGCTTGACGCGCTCCTCGACCTCTCTCTCAGCGCGGAACTTCGGAACGCCCAGCATTTCGTGGACAACTTCCGGGGTCACGACGAGCTTCTCGGTCTTCCCCTCGGCCAGCCGCCGCGCCTGCTTGCGCGTGAGCGTGGCGATTTCGCGCTCGAGGTTGCGCACGCCCGCTTCCCGCGTATAGCTGTGGATGATCTCGCGCAGGCCGTCCTCGGTGAACTCGAGCTGGTCGCCCACCTTGATGCCGTGCTCGGCGGCCTGCTTGGGGATCAGGTACTTCGTGGCGATGTGGATCTTCTCTTCCTCGGTGTACCCCGGCAGCTCGATGATCTCCATGCGGTCGCGCAGCGGCTCAGGGATCGGGTCGATCCAGTTGGCCGTGGCGATGAACAGCACCCGGGAGAGATCAAACGGCACGTCGAGGTAGTGGTCGCGGAAAGAGACGTTCTGCTCCGGGTCAAGCACCTCCATCAATGCGGCGGAGGGGTCGCCGCGGAAGTCGCGGCCCAGCTTGTCCACCTCATCGAGCATGAAGACGGGGTCGTTGGTCTCCGCCCGGCGGATGCCCTGGATGATCTGTCCGGGGAGCGCGCCGATGTAGGTGCGGCGATGGCCGCGAATCTCGGCCTCGTCGTGCATCCCGCCGAGTGAGATGCGCACGAACTTGCGGCCCAGCGCCCGGGCGATGGATTTCCCCAGCGAGGTCTTGCCCACGCCGGGCGGACCCAGGAAGCACAGGATGGGGCCCTTCATCCCTGGCTTGAGTTTCTTTACCGCCAGATAGTCCAGAATGCGCTGCTTGACCTTCTCCAAATCGTAGTGGTCCTCGTCGAGGATGGCCTGGCCCTTGGGGATATCGATCTCCTCGGCGCCGGAGGATTTCGTCCACGGCAGCGAGGTCATCCATTCCAGATAGGTGCGCGCGACCATGTACTCCGCCGAGGCGGGCGTCATCTTTTGCAGGCGCTTGAGCTCGCGCTCGCACTCCTTGCGCGCCTCGGCCGACATGCCGGACTCTTCCATCTTCTTGCGCAGCTCTTCGACCTCGGTCTGCGTCTCGTCGGTCTCGCCCAGCTCCTTCTGGATGGCCTTGAGCTGCTCGCGCAGAAGGTATTCCCGCTGGCTTTGGCTCACCTGCTCCTGCACCTGCTCTTGAATTTTGCTGCGCAGCTCGAGGACCTCGAGCTCCTTGGCCAGTTCCCGGCTGAGCGTTTCCAGGCGCTTGCGCACGCTGGAGGTTTCCAACAACTCTTGCCGCAGCAGCGTGGAAAGCGAGGGCAAGTTGCCGGCAATGAAGTCCGCCAGCTGGCCGGGGTCGTCAATATTCAGCGCCACGGTCACCAAGTCGTCGGAAAGTTGCGGCGAATGCGCCACCACCTGGCGGAACAGGTCCAGGGCGTTGCGCTCGAGCGCGGTCAGCTCAGTGTCCGGCGGGCCGATCAGGTCAGGCTGGGCCTCGATGCGGGCCCGCAGGTACGGCCGGAGACCCAAAATCTCGGCCACGCGCACGCGTTGCAGCCCTTCGAGGAAGATCACCACGTTGCCGTTGGGCATTTTTACAGTCTTGTGGATCTTCGCGGCAGTGCCCACGGTGTGCAGGTCGCTCGCCGCGGGGTCCTCCACGCGCGGGTCGAGCTGGCCCACCACGGCCAAGACCTTTTCCTCGCCTTGCAGGGAATTCAAAAGCGCGAGCGAGCTTTCCCGGCCCACGGTCAGCGGCATCACCGCCCCGGGGAATAACACGGTTTCGCGCACCGGGAGTACGGGCAGCTCGTCCGGAATGTGCAGCGCCTTTTCGGTCATAAGGTCCCCCTGTTCTGGCCGACTGCAAAAGGGAGCAGTTGGCTCACCAGATTGTTAGATGCGCGGCGGGCAAAATAGGTACAGGTTCTCTACATCCTCTCACTAAGCAATCATTAGTATACCACACTAAGATATAAAGTGCTGTCAGTCTATCTCCCCATGTCCTGCTAACACAATGAATACACAAGAGTTATATTGAGAATGCACGATGCGAATCACAGTTCCTGGCTTGGAAAGGCCAGGCCAGGGGGGCCTTTACGGAATGGGCAGGGCGCAGAAATGTGTCGCGCGCCCAGCCGCGTTGTTCAATGGCGGAAAACCAATTGGGGAGAGCGGGCCAAAATCAGGCTAGCGCGGAGCGGCCTGAAAATTTTGGCGGATGAACAGTAGCGCCTCATCCCGGCTGGCCAGCCGGCCATCGAGCTGGGCGTCCTCCACGGCCTGGAGGATTTCCCGGAACAGCGGCCCCGGAAGGAAGCCCATCTGTTTAAGGTCGTCGCCGGTCACCAGCCTCGCCGGGCGGACCTGCTCGGCCGGCGTCTGTTCGAGGAATCGGCGGACGAACCAGTAGGCCTCGAGGTTGCCGTGGCTGGCCAGGCAGTCCAGGCGATGAAGCTCGAGGTGTTCCTCGAAGCGCGGCAGGCGAACGAAGCGCTTCAAGGTGGCCGGGCGCATCTCGAAAACGTCCTTGAAGCGCAGGTGGTGCGCCACCAGGGCGGCCACCTGCTCGGTGACGTCGTTCGAGAAGCGTAGCCGGCGGCAAATCTCCTCGGCCATGCGCGTGCCGACCTCGACGTGCTCATCGAAGCGGATGCGGTCGCCGGGACCACTGGGCGGGGTAAACGTCGGCGGCTTGCCCACGTCGTGGAGGAGCACGCCCCAGGCCAGGGTGGGCGAAGCTCCGCGAGCGAGTTTTTCGAGCATGAGCCGCGTATGGGTCCACACGTCGCCCTCGGGGTGAAACTGCGCGGGCTGCTCGACGCCTTTCATCTTGGCCACCTCGGGCAGAACCACCGCGAGCAGACACGTCTCATCCAGCAACTCGAAGCCGCGACGCGCCGCGCCTTCGGTGAGCAGCTTGGTCAGCTCGTCGCGGAGGCGCTCGGAGGAAACCTGGGTCACCTCGGGGGCAAGCTGGCGGATCGCCGCCAGGGTGGCCGGCTCGATCGCGTAGGCGAAGCGAGCGGCAAAGCGCACGGCGCGCACCATGCGCAGCTTGTCTTCGCGGAAACGCTGGCCGGGCTCGCCGATGGCGCGAACCAGCCCGGCGCGCAGGTCGTCCTGCCCACCGACGAAATCCAGCACTTGGCCGGTGCGCGGGTCGAGCAGCAGGCCATTGATGGTGAAATCGCGCCGGCGGACGTCCTCTTCCGGCGAGCGCGTATAGATGACGCGGTCGGGATGGCGCCCGTCGGAGTAGCCCAGGTCGGAGCGAAACGTGGCCACTTCGATCTGCGCGGAATCCTCCACCACGATGATCACGCCGAACTGCGCGCCCACGGCAACGCTTTCGGGGAAAAGCTGCTGGACGCGCTCGGGCCGCGCGTCGGTGGCCACGTCGTAGTCGGCGGGTTCGCGGCCAAGCACCAGATCGCGCACGCAGCCGCCCACCAGATAGGCTTGGTGGCCGGCGTCACGCAGGACGCCGCAGATTTTCTCCGCCAGCTCCCGAGCATTCATGGGGGGATTATGAGCCACGCCAGCCAGAGTGGCAAAGGCCGCGTTGCGGGGCGTCCCGCGCGGGGATGGCTTTGGGCTCGCGGCTTCCGGGCCTTGCTACTCCTTATCCGGCCGGTCGAGCGAGCCGCCGAAACCGATCTTCGAGAAACCGAAGCGGTCGCGCAGGCGATCGGTGGCGCGAGTAAGCCGGTCGAGCTTTTCGCGGCGGCCCGCGTCGAGATCGTCCAGCAGGTCGAGCTGCCGGGCGGCAGCCGCGGGCGCGACGAGCGAAGAAAGCCCGACGCCGAGCAGGCGAATCTTCCGCCGGCGGTCCCAGTGCGCCTCAAAGAGCTGGCGGACCGTGGGCAGGATGACCGCGTCAAGGCTGGTGGCCTCCGCCAGCGTCTTCGAGCGGGTGACGGTATGGAAACCGGCGTAACGCAGGGTCAGGGTGATGGTGCGCGCCTGGAGGCCCGCCTCGCGCAGCCGCTTGGCCGCTTTCTGCGAGAGGTGGCTGAGGGTGGAGTCGAGCGCGGCGCGGTCGTCAGTATCGAAAGGGAAGGTATGATTGTTGGAGACCGATTTCGGCTCGGCGTCCACGAAGAATTCGTAGGAGTCTTCCCCGCGAGCCTTGCGGAACAGCGCCGTGCCCCACAGGCCGAACTGCTCTTCGAGCTTGTCCTGTGGTACCGCGGCCAACTGGCCCACTGTTTCCAGGCCCAGCGAATGGAGCGCCGCCGCGGTGACCTTGCCGATGCCGGGAATCTTGCGCACGCCGAGCGGAGCAAGAAAAGCGGCCTCCATGCCCGCCGGCACCCACAGCAGGCCGCAGGGCTTGGCCTGGTCGGAGGCCACCTTGGCCACCAGGCGAGTCCGAGCGAGTCCCGCCGAGCAGGGCAATTGCGTCTGCGCTTTGATTTCGCACAGCAGCTTGTGCGCCGCGGCCAGCGCCGCGCCATGCAGCCGCTCGGTGCCGGATAAGTCCAAATAGGCTTCGTCAATCGAACCCATCTCCACGACGGGTGAATACTTCGCCAGGATGGCCGCGACGCGGTCGCTCCATTGGGCGTAGAGCTCGTGGTGGCCATCCAAAAAAACAGCGTGCGGGCACAGCCGGCCGGCCGTGCGCAGCGGCATGGCCGACTGAATGCCGTAGCGCCGCGCTTCGTAGCTGGCCGCAGAGACCACGCCGCGCTGGTTCGGCTGCCCGCCGACCACGACGGGCTTGCCGCGGAGTTCGGGATGCGCCAGCAGCTCGACGGAAACGAAGAAGGCGTCCATGTCCACATGAAGGATGGAGGCCGAGGAGGTTGAGGGAGCAGCCTCCGCCGGCGATGGCGGGTCGTGCTTGGCGCGGAAGCGAGCCAGCTTCGGCATTTTCCCCTCAGGGCACGTCCCGAAGCTTCGGGCCTTTAGCAGCTTGTTGAAAAACCTGGCCGCCCGACATTCCGAGGAGCCCGCTCCGGTCTCTGGAGTCCGGTGGTCCCGCAGTCCCAGGATCCCGGACGAATCATCGGGAACTCCACCGGAGTCCGCAAACCGGACCGCGGCGGGCGACGAGGAATCTGCTGTTTTCTTGGATTCCGAGAAAAAGCAGATTCCTCAGGCCGATCAAAAGCATCGGCCCTCGGAATGACAACCAAAAACGCTGTTCCAACAAACTGTCAGATGCGTTCGGCGGCGATCACCCGCGGGATGCCGGCCAGGTCGTGGGTCATATCCATTTCCTTCCAGGTCTTGGGGCCGAACAGCGGCCGCACGCGGGCGAGCGCATTGTAGCTCAGCTCGAGGACCAACGTGCCGCCGGGGACGAGTAATTTCTCCGCCTGCCGGACCAGCGGCGGGTAAAGCTCGAAACCCAGCTCGCCGGCGAACAATGCCGCGTCGGGCTCGTGCTGACCAACTTCCCGGGGCAAGCAGGCGGCGTCGCGCCGGCCGATGTAAGGAGGATTGCTCACGATCAAGTCGAAAAGGCGTGACGGGCGGCTTTTGTCCAGCGACTGGTGAAGAAATGCGTCGAGCAGGTTCGAGGCGATGAATTGGATGCGGCCGGCGAGGCCATGGCGGGCGGCATTACGTTGCGCCACGGCCAGCGCCGCGGGCGAGATGTCCGCGGCGATGACGAAGGCTCCCGGCAGCTCGCGCGCCAGCGCCACCGCCAGGCATCCCGAGCCGGTGCCGAGATCGGCGATGCGCAGCCCCGCGCCTACCCGTGCGGGGCCGAGCCGCTCGAGAGCGACTTCCACGACGTGCTCGGTCTCCGGCCGCGGAATGAGCACGTCCGGGGTGACCTCAAACTCGAGCCCCCAGAATTCCTGCCGGCCGGTGAGGTACTGCGTGGGCATGCCGGCGACACGCTGGGCAACAAGGGCGAAGTACCGCTCGGCGAGTGCCGGCGCGACCGACTGCTCAGGGTGTCCGTAGAGCCAGGCGCGTTCGCAACCCAGGACATGCATCAGCAACAGCTCCGCGGCCAGCCCGTGCGAGGCCACACTCGCTTCGCCGAGACGCGCCATGGCCTGGCGCAGCGCGCCACGCACGTCCAAGACCTCCGCGACGGGTTCGGTGGAATGCATCGGCGCGCCGTTTAGGCCTCGACGAGTTCCTGCTTGAGCCGCTCGGCCTCGTAGTGCGTCACCAGCGCGTCCACCAGCGGGCCCAGCTTGCCGTCCATCACGTCGCTGAGCTGGTGAAGCGTGAGCCCGATGCGGTGGTCGGTGACGCGGTTCTGCGGGAAATTGTAGGTGCGGATTTTCTCCGAGCGGTCGCCGGACTTGATCTGCCCGCGGCGCTCGGCGGCGATCTGCTGGTGCTGCTTGGTCTGCTCCATCTCGTAGAGGCGCGCGCGGAGCACGCGCAGCGCCTTGGCCTTGTTCTTGATCTGCGATTTCTCGTCCTGCTGGGAGACCACCAAATTGGTGGGCAGGTGGGTGATGCGCACGGCCGAATACGTGGTGTTCACCGACTGCCCGCCCGGGCCCGAAGAGCAAAACGTGTCGATGCGGATGTCTTTCGGATCGATCTTGATATCGATTTCATCGGCCTCGGGCAGCACCGCCACGGTCGCGGCGGAGGTGTGGATGCGGCCCTGCTGCTCGGTTTCCGGCACGCGCTGCACGCGGTGCACGCCGCTCTCGTACTTCAACTTGGAATAGACCTTTTTCCCCTGGATGGCCGCGACGACTTCTTTCAGCCCGCCCAGCGAGGACGGCGAACTGGCCAGCACCTCGACGCGCCAGCCCTGCGATTCGGCGTAGCGCGAGTACATGCGGAACAGCTCGCCGGCGAACAGCCCGGCTTCGTCGCCGCCCGTGCCGGCGCGGATCTCCAGGATGACGTTCTTCTCGTCATTGGGGTCCCGCGGGAGCAGCAGGAGCTTCAGCTCGCGCTCAACGGTTTCCTTGCGCTCGCCGAGTTGCCGCTCCTCGTCGTGGGCGAGTTGCTTCATCTCCGGGTCTTCGGCCTCGACGTGCACCTGCCGGGCCTCGCGCAGGCCCTTTTCGAGCTGCTTCCACTCGCGGTACTTCTCCACCACCGCGGCCAGCTCGGCGTGGGTGCGGGCGAGCTTCTGGTAGCGCGCCGAGTCGGCCAACACCTCGGGCGCAGAAAGCTGTTGGGTCAGCTCGTCGTAGCGCGATTCAATCTGATCGAGTTTTTCAAAAAGCGTCAGAGCAGCCATGTGGCACCAGCGAAAAACAAAAATCGAAAATGGAAGCTAGGAAAACAGAGATGCGGCCATCCCACCGGGCGGGACCCAACGGAGAGTCGCTAATAAAAGGCGGCGTACATCCCAGCAAGACCTGATGACAGTGTAGCGCTGAATCCCCATCGAGTCAAACGGCCGCGGTGCATGGAGAAGTCGGGCCGGCGTCGCCGAGGCTGGCTCCATTGCTGAAGCGGTACGCCCTGTACTACGATACGCGTCAATCGATGGATGAGGTGGCCACAGCCGCCATGCAAGCTCCGGCACCTGCGGCGTCCGAGGACCCCGGCTTTCTGTGGGGCTTCTGGTATGCCGCGCTGCGCAGCCGGCAGATCCGCGGGCAGCGGCTGGCGACGGCCACGCTGCTCGAGGTGCCGCTGGTGCTGGGTCGCGACGCCAAGGGGCGCACCTTTGCCTTGCGCGACACCTGCCCGCACCGCGGCATGCCGCTCTCGTTCGGCGCATTTGACGGCGAACGGCTGGAGTGCTGCTACCACGGCTGGCAATTCGACGCGCACACCGGCCAGTGCCGCGCCATTCCGTCGCTGGCCGCAGACTCGAAGCTCAAGGTCGAGCGCATCTTCGCCGGACATTTTCCCTGCCAGGAGCATGACGGCTATGTGTGGGTTTTCCTGCCGGAGCCGAACGGCCGCCCCGGAGCAGCGGATCCTGTGCCGCCCGCGCCGAAGCTGCCCAAGTTCAGCCCGCGCTATCGCCTGACGCACCTCTGGGCCGAGCTGCCGTGCAGCGTGGACCACGGAATCATCGGCCTGATGGACCCGGCGCACGGGCCGTTTGTGCATCAGTCCTGGTGGTGGCGCGACCGCCGCAGCATCCAGGAAAAGGAAAAAATATTCGAGCCCATCCCCAGCGGCTTCCGCATGCGCGCGCATGCGCCCTCGGCCAACAGCGCCCCCTACAAGCTGCTGCGCATCTACGGCGAGCCCATCACCACGACGATTGATTTTGTGCTGCCCAACCAGCGGTTCGAGCAGATCCGCTGCGGGCCGTACTGGTTTTCCAGCCGCGCCACGGTCACGCCCGTCCGGCGCGACCTCTGCCGCATCGATTTTTGCGCCGCCTGGAACATTTTTCCGTGGATTCCCGGCGTCGCGCCGGTCTTTCGCTTCTTCGCCCGGCGGTTCCTCCGCCAGGACCAGCAGACCATGGAGAAGCAGGCCATCGGCCTGCGACACAATCCGCAGATGATGCTGATTGACGATGCCGACCGCCCGGCCAAATGGTATTTCCAGTTGAAGGCGGCGCTGGTGGAATCGCGCCGCACCGGCGCGCCGTTTGCGCACCCGCTCGACGGGCCGGTCACGCTGCGCTGGCGTAGCTAGGGCCGTGCAGGCAGCCGCCCGCTGGTGGGCGAGCGCGTCCAGTGAGCGGGTTCCCCATCGCCCGGCAGTCAAACCCCCGGAGACCTAAACAAGCAGGCACAAACCCATGCGGCCGAGGCATACACTTGGCTGCCGCGTGGGGTCATTTTGGATGTGTACGGAAGCGCGCGGCCACCCGCATCACAAGGCCAGGAGAATTTGCGGGACGAGGCGCTGGTTGATGGGGTCCACGCTGAAACCGAGGGTTTCGAGCGTCGTGGCGCCCAGCAGTTGCGCGTCACCGGGCTCGGCAACGACCACAGTCACGATTGCCTCACTGCCATTCACCCGGATGATGGCACCCGCAGTCTCGCGCTCCAGCGTTCGCCCATCGGCGGCCCGGAACGCTCTCCGCGGCAGTGGCGGCAGGCGCAGGGGCTGGAGGATGTGGCGCGGCACCCAACTCAGCGTGGCGCCCGTGTCCACAAACAAGTCGGCCTCGGCCGACCGAGCCGGGTCGCTGGGATGGGCAATCGTCGCCCGCACCGAGAACTGTCCCATGGGGCGCCTCTGGTCTGATTGTACACCCGACGGCTAGATGCGGCGCTGGATGTGGGGGAAGTCGAGCCAGACCTTGACGCCGCAGAAGTGCGAGCCTTCGGTGCAGATGGGCGTGGTGATGCCGGCGCGGAGGTAACATGGCGGGCCCAGGTGGCGGCCGAGCTCCGGCAGCGCGGCGCGAAGCTGTTCGATTTCTTCCCGAGAAGCCTGGTAAATCTCCTCCTGGGCGTTGAAGCAGGTGCGCATGGTCCACTTGTGCAGCAGGTGCAGCAGCGAGCCCGATTCGACCAGGCGAATGGCCTTGGCGTTGGGCAGCAGGTAGAGCGCGAACTCCGGCGGAACGCCGCGGTCAAGCAGCTCGTTTTTCGCCGTCCAGGCCTCGGCCATGGCGCGGTCATACAGTTCGCGGGCGCGGGGGTTGCCGGCAATCAGCATGGGGGTGAGGTAGTCGGGCTGGCGCGTATCGGCGAGCAGGAGCAGCGGCCGCGAGCCCGGCACCATGCGGTGCCGCTGGTCCTGGCTGTCGGCGGTATGGCTGATTTTCTTGGCGAAGGTGAAGCTGGCGTGCTGGAGCGCGCGCATCATCGGCGCGTGCACGCCAATATTGAGCGTCTGCAAGCGGTAGGGATTGCGCGCCGGGTTGAGCAGCCGGTCGAGTGCTTCCGCATCCGAGCAGGACGTTTCGGTCAGACCCAAGACGGCGCGGTAGGCTTCGGCGATCACGCGCGGCGCGTGCGGCGAGAAATCCACCAGGCGCGAGGTGCGGCCGTCGAGGCGCGCGTCGAATTCGCGAGCAAACTCCTCAGCGCCCGGCGGGGCCGCCTGCGCCGCGCTCCATTCCGGCAGGTCGTCCATCGGCGCATTGTCGAAGCGATCGAAGAATTGCGGGTCCACTTCGCGGACGCGCTCCACCATCCCGCCGATCACTTGCCCGGCCTCGGTGGGCGTGTCCGAAGCGGCCTGCATCCGCCGCAACCGGTGCAGCACGATGCCCGAAAGCGTATGCACCATGGTGGTGGCCGCCGCGACCGGCAGGACGTAGCGGGCCACTTCGATGGCGCGCTTTTCAGCCTGGCGCTCCACTTTCTGCGCGCGCTTGGGGTGCGACATCGAGCTGAGGTGCCAGATGTCGCTCAAGATGGCGCGCGCGTCGGCGTGGAGCAGCGCGGTCAGCCCGCGGTAGTGCTCCCAGGCGCGGGCCACGGTGCGCTCGTAGATGCGCCGCTCGTCAGCGCCGAAGCTTTCCGAAAGCGGCGGGATGTAGGCCTGCGCCCGGTCCAGGCGCACGTAGCGTTGACTCTGCTGCTCGGAGTTGTAGAACGGGTGCGCGTGCAGGAACGACCAGACAAACTGCCGGCTGACGTTTTCCAGGCCGAATTCAAAGTGCGCGTGCTGATAGACGGTGTGGTGGCCGCCATAGAAGGTCGCCGCGCCGATGGTCAGCCGCTGCTTGTCGGTAATCTCGCCGGGCGCGATGAGCCGCGGGGAATAGCAGGTGCGCGCCGCGGCCATCGCCGAATCGTAGGGATGGTCGAAAGAGTTCCGCAGGGTGACCCGCGGCGTCGCCGCTTCCACCTGGACCGGCTGCGGCGCGCCCGCGGAAGTGGAGGGTGGCGAGGCCATAGACGCCGGGCATTCTACACCCCGGGACCGTAGCGCAACAGGATGGAGCGCGACGCGAGTGAGCGCACGGGAAGCAGTAGAAGTGGAGATGCGTCGCGCCGACCGGGCCGCGGTTCTCGAGGACAGGTGCGGGCGGTTACTTCTTGGCGGCCTTTTCGGCGGCGGTTTTCTCGCTGACGGCCTTGGCGCGGGCGTATTTGCGCTGGAAGCGCTCGACGCGCCCGGCGGTGTCCAGGAGCTTTTGCTTGCCGGTGAAAAACGGATGGCAACTCGAACAGATCTCCACGCGAACCAGGTCGCCCTTGAACGTGGAGCGCGTCTTGAAGGTGCTCCCGCAGGCGCAGTGCACCGTCACTTCGTGATAGTCGGGATGAATGCCGGTTTTCATGCCAGGTTGCTCCGTTTCACCGCGGCCGGTCCGCTCGGCTTCCCGCTGCGAGCGGGACCAACAGCCGCGTCGCTCGGCCCACCTACAAACGCCAAGGATACGCGAATTCCGCTGGGTTGCCAAGCCGCTCGGAACGCGCGTGGTGCGCGACAGCGGCGCAGGCGGTGCACATTTTTTCTTGTGCGCCGCAGCGGGCGGGTATAGCGTTCGAGCCGATGCGCGTGGAAATCGTCTCCGCGCCCACCGAGGCGGGCGAAACGCTGGAGATCCCCTGGGAGAGTGCCGACCCGGAGCGGCGCTATTTCGATCTGCGCGACGACCCGCGAGGGATTGCGCAAATCACCGAGGCCCGCCGACACTCCCCGCTGCGGAATTTTCTCGTCGCGGTGAACAGCGACGATTCGCTGTTCGCCACGGCCCGCTGCAAGACCTGGCAGATGCAGGGCGATCCTGCCTCGGGCGCGGACGCCTGCGAGTTTTCCTCCGGGCTGGACCTGATTTTCGCGCCGCAACCGCTCAACTTCGAGCGCAGCCACCACGAGCTGCTGGCCCGGCGCCTCGAGGAGCTCCTGACCCGCGATACAGCGCCCGACGCGCTGCGCAGCGAATTGCGTGTGCTGCTTTGCCGCTTTCGCGCGCATGAGCGGGCGGGTTACTGCCTGCGGTTCGAGCTTCACGCCCGCGGAGCGACGCCCGAGCAAGCCGAGCTGCGCTGGGGACTGGGGCTAGCCCGCGTGCAGCAGGCCCTGCTGTTTGCTTCCCGCATGTTGCGGCAGCAAATCGCGCAGGCGTCGTGACCTATCTCGCCGGCTAATCGTCGAGTGGCTTGCGCGCGGTGATGCTGACGGCTACGGCCGCAAGCTCTCCGCCGGGTTGCAACTGCGCGGGGCGCTCGGCGGCCAGGCGGACATCGGCGAAGCCCGCGCCGCGGATGGCGGCCAGGTATTCCGGTTCGGCGAGCGCGCCGGAGACGCAGGCACACCAACTGTCGGGGCCGGCCTGATTCCGGAAGCGGTGAATGGCCTCCGGCGCCCCGCGCAGAACAATGTCCGCCACCGAGAGCCGCCCGCCAGGTCGCAACACGCGAAAGACCTCCGCAAACACGGCCGGCTTATCCGGAGCCAGGTTGATGACGCAGTTGCTGATGGCGGCGTCGGCCGAGGAGTCCGCCAGCGGGAGTCGCTCGATGTCGGAATGCGTAAACGTCACGTTCGCGTAGCGGCCCGCCTCGGCGTTGCCCTTCGCGCGCGCCACCATGTCGGGCGTGAGGTCATAGCCGTAGACGTGACCCCCGGGCCCCACAGCATTCGCCGCGAGAAACGCATCCATGCCCGCGCCGGCGCCGAGGTCTACTACGACATCGCCCTCCTGGAGCTGGGCAAAACGCACCGGTGCGCCGCTGCCCTCGCCAAGATAAGCGCCCTTGGGCACCGCCGCCAGCTCTTCGGCGGAATAGTCGCGCGGCTGAGTGGACGGGGCTGCGCAGCAGGCAACCTCCGGCGTCGCTCCCCGGGACCGCGCCACGGCACCGTAGGCGGCCGTGACCGCGGCGTGGATCGCTTGTCTATCTGTCGGTTCTGTTTTCACTGCCGTTCCTCCCCGTAATAGATTGATATCGGTCAATACATTCCGCCAAAAAAATTTTCGCTCGCAGGGCAGGCTCAGACTCGTCGCAACCACTCCCCCAGCCGGTCCAGGGCCTCCTCTTTGCGCCGGCAGTAGAGCCACCGGCCGATTCTCCAAGTGGTGACCAACCCGGCCTCACGCAGCACCTGGATGTGGTGAGTAATAGTGGGTTGACTGAGGGAGAGCGCCGACTCCAGATCGCAGATGCATAGGCCCGGATCAGCGGCGCTCACCTCGACGCAGGAGCAACAGCCCTTCTGTTTGAGCAGCTCGATGATGCGGCGGCGCATGGGGTCGGCCAGGGCCTTGAGTTGCCGGTCGATGGTGGAATCGAGGGCCGTCGCGGCGCTCATAGACATAGACGAGTATCTATGAATCATCAGCGCCAGTCAAGAACAAACTTCCGCATGGGGGTGGGGCCAGCGAGGGAGGAATCGCCTGGGGCGAGACTCCCCTCAGGATACGAAGGAACAGCCCACGCGTGTGGCCGTGCCTTGGCCGCCCTGCTGATAGATGCGGCGCAGGCTGACGCGCACCGGCGGAAGGATGGGCACATGCAGGACAGCATGGAATGACACGGCAAGTTCCTCGGGCGAATCCGTTTGCAAAGCCACGCCGCCGTAGCCGAGGTCCAGCACCCGGGCGGTTTTTTCGGGGGCTTCGCCCAGCAAGGCGTAGGCGCGCGTCCCCGTCAGCGAGACGCGCTCCCATTTCCGGCGCTCGTCAGGGGGAGGAGCGGCCGCCCCCGCCTTGGCCGCAGCTTCCTTTGCTCCGGCGGTCGCAGTGGCCGGGGCCGGCGGCGCGGCGCTCGGCTGCGGCGGGGCCTCCGGAGCGGCTCGGCCGGGCGCGACGCGATTGGCGTCCTTCGACTGATAGAGCCGCTCGTCGGCCACCCGGATCAGCACTTCTTTTTGGTCGCCATCCTGCGGATAGACGGCCAGGCCGTAGTCGAGGCCGAGAGAAACGGTGAGTTGCATCGGCTGAATGGCCGATTCATAGACGGAACGCACGCGCCGGCTCAGCGCGCCGGCTTGCTCGGGATCGGATTGCGGCAGCAGCAGGGCAAACTCATCGCCGCCGATGCGGAAGGCGTAGTCGGAGGTGCGCAATGACTTCCGCAAGGTGCTTGCGGCGGCCTGCAAGACCAGATCTCCCTGCTGGTGGCCGTGGCGGTCGTTCACTTCCTTGAAGCGGTGCAGGTCCATGATCACCAGCGCCAGGCTCTGGTTGTAACGCCGGGCGCGGTTCAGTTCTTTGTCGAAGTATTCTTCAAACAGGCGCCGGTTATAGAGTCCGGTCAGCGGGTCGGTGGCGGCATTGATCTGAAGCTTCTTCAGCTCCTCGTACTCCATCAGGATGGGCACGCGGAGGAGGTTGGAAGAGGCCAACACGGCCACCATCGCCGTCTTCAACGAAACGGGCTTGCCGAGGCTCTCCGTCAGCTCGCGGCGCCGGATGAGAATTTGTTCCCAGAGGTCGAGGCTCTGCGTTTCGTTCAGATCGATTTGCGCGAGGGTGCGAAGAAACCGCTGGAGGAACTGGCCGCGCGCCGGCCGCTCCAAACTCTCGAGCGTTTCAACCAGAAGATCGAGATAGGCGTCCTCGGCAGGCAGGTATGACTTTGTGGGGTCAGGGGGGCTGGGCATCAGCGTACGAATCCACTCCAGCTTACCCCAACGGGGAATTGGGATAGCGCAGTAATTCGTTGATTTAAGAGCATGCCGGGGGCCATCCGGGTCCCATCCCCAAAGCCAACATCGGGAGAGCCGCTAAGTGGAGGCTGCGCAGGGAACCAAGCGCGAATCGGGCGGCCATCCGGATGCGACGCGAGAGTCCCGGGGAGTGCAGAGGCAACGAGTTGCACACTTTGTGGCAGTGTGTTCTCACCTTCCGCAGGTTTTCGGTCCGCCAGGGCCGCCTCAGTCGAGCGCTTTCAAGAACTCGACTCCAACCAGGTGCACATCCCCCGCTGCCTGCTGGCGGCGAATGCGCGCCTGAATCGGTGGAGTTTCCGGCGGGACGGATGCGGAAGAGGATGGAGGAGGCGCGGGGATGGTGAGGTGGACGACGTTTTCAAGCCGCAACATTCGCGGACTAGCCAAGAATGCGCCGGTGGCGCTGATATCCAGAGTCTTGGTCAAATCCAAGAAATCCGCGCCGGCGGCATCCACACCCCTAACGAACATGGGAATCTGCAAACGAATCCGTGGAGAACGGCGACGCTCAGCGGGGTGTAAGCGCATGCCTTCTCTGAAAAAATTCAGCTCAACCACACCCAGTCCGCTAGTACCTTGGCACTAGTACCTGTGGGAAGCTGCAGATTGGATGCCACAGGCTTGCTCGCCACGAGGCTTGCCGCATGTGGTTGGACTGTAAAGGCTTCGGCGACCGCAGGGGATGTGGAAAACTAATTCCCAATGACTGATTCCTTCCAACACTCCAGGAGTTTTCTACAATTGTGCAAAATGGGACGCCTTTCCCATTGACACCCCCTCCCTGTTTTGCCAGTATCTCGCAGTCCCCAGGATCAAAGCAGGATTCCAGCAACTCGCAATAGATTTTCAACAGCTCGCGAACGACGCCAGGGTGTCCCAGGAGAGTATTTTGCAGCGCGGCACAGAAGTCGAACAACCGGCCGGAGGGCCCCTGCCCTTCAATCTTCTCGCCAGCCTGATGGAAACACTGGATGAACCGCTGTTGGTCGCCGAACGCACCGGCCGGGTCCTGTTCGCCAATCAGCGCGCCCAGCGCTTGCTGAACGCCAATGGGAGCCGCTCCGCCAACGACCTCAACCTGTTCGGCGAGTTGCTGCGCATCGACCCCAAGGTGATCCTCGGCCAGATCGAGAGTGGCGAGCAGCAGGTGGACCTGCTGGTGGACGGCTCCGGCGGCAAGGCCCGGGCGCGCATCCGCTGGCTGCCCGAGGCGGACTGGCTGGTGGTGCACGTGGACGGCGCTGCGTCGAGCGCCGCGGCAGAACCCGCCGGGAAGCACACGGTGCAAGAGCTGCTGCAAGAACGCGAGATCACCTATCGCAACCTGCTGGCCGCGTACCTGCGCCTGCAGGAGGTGAACCGCCAGAAGACCGTCTTCCTCGCTTCGGCGGCGCACGAACTGAAGACTCCGCTCGCGGTGATCAAGGGCTATTACGACCTGCTGCTCTCCGGCTCGCTCGGCAAGCTCACCGATAAACAGCGCGATATCCTGCAGGAGTCGAAGGAGAGCTGCGAGCGGCTCGTCCGGCTGGTCTCCATGTTCCTGAACTACTCGACGCTGGAGAGCGGCAAGCTGGTGCTGCACCTGCGGGAGAACGACCTGCGGGATTGCCTGAGCGAGCTGGCGAACCGCTGGCACGACGCCTTTCAGCGCAAGCAGGTGCGCCTGGATAGGCGATTCGACGGCAAGCTGCCGATTTTCAAGTTCGACTACCAGAAGGTGCAGCAGACCGTCGCCAATCTGCTGGACAACGCGCTGAAACACACTCCGGCGGGCGGCAACGTGACGCTGAGCGCCGCGGCCCATTTCTGGGAGCGGCGCGTGGCCGAAGCGGCGACGGCGAGCGACCGCCGGCGCGCGCGCGCGCAGCGGACCAACAGCGTGCAGGTGGCGGTCGCCGACACCGGACCGGGCATCGCCGCCGAGCATCATCAGGAAATTTTCGAAGATTTCGTGCGCGTGGACCGCACCAGCTCGGGCATGGGCCTGGGCCTGGCGATCGCCAAGCGACTGGTGCAGGCGCACCGGGGAAAAATTTGGGTAGACAGCGAGCCCTGGCGCGGTTGCACGTTTCGGTTTTTATTGCCGACCGACAACCAGTAGTCGGCGAATCTGCTTCGAGGATGGGAGTGCATGGCTGACAAAGAGAAAATTCTAGTTGTGGACGACGAACCCAGTATCCGCAAGTATCTCCAGACGCTGCTCGAGGTGGATGGCTACGAAGTGGCCACACTCGAGTCGGGCCGGGAAGCCCTGGAACGGCTCAGCGAGGGCCAGCGGCCGGATTTCATCATCTTGGACGTGCTGATGCCGGAGCACAACGGGCTGGACACGCTCCGCCAGATGATGCAACTTGACCGCTCGTTGAACGTCATCATGCTCTCCTGCTCCAACGAGGTGGGCACGGTGGTCGAGGCCATCCGCCTGGGCGCTCAGGACTACCTCACCAAGCCGTTTGAGAAGAGCGAATTGGACGCGGCGATGCTGAAGTGCCGCCAGAAGAAGCAACTCCGCGCCGAAAACAAGGCCTTGCGCGAATACTGCGACCAACTCACCGAAGACCTCTCCTTCCTGGCCGCGAGCCCGCAGATGATCCGCATCCGCCAGCAGATCCTGCAGATCGCGCCGGTGGATGTGCCCGTATTCATCTACGGCGAGAGCGGAGTGGGCAAGGAAGTGGTCGCGCGGATGATCCACATGCGTTCGCTGCGCCACAATCAGGCCTTCATCAAGGTGAACTGCGCGGCGCTGCCCGGCGAGCTGCTCGAGTCGGAGCTGTTTGGCTACGACCAGGGCGCGTTTACCGGGGCCGTGCGCGCCAAGCCCGGCAAGTTCGAGCTGGCCAACAAGGGGACAATCTTTCTGGACGAAATTGCGGAGATGAGCCCGCACCTGCAGGCCAAACTGTTGCACGTCTTGCAAGACCACCAATATTCCCGCCTGGGCGGGCGGCACTTGGTGGAGATCGACGTGCGCGTGCTGGCGGCCACCAACGTGGACGTCCACGAGGCGATGAAGTCCGGGCGGCTCCGCGAAGACCTCTACTACCGGCTGAACGTGCTCTCCATCAATGTTCCCCCGCTGCGCGAGCGCACCGGGGAGATCCCGCTGCTGTTCCGCCACTTCCTGAAGCAGTACAGCGAAAAATTCCAGAAGGAAGCCCCGGACCCCTCGCAGCACCTGCTCGAGGCGGCCGTGCGCTACCCCTGGCCGGGAAACCTGCGCGAGCTGGAGAACTTCGTCAAGCGCTATGTCATCCTCGAGGACGATGAGGGCAGCTTCCGCGAACTGCTGGAGATGGCCGCGACCCGGCAGCGCACTTCGCCCCGCGAGGAGCACGCGCCTCCCCGCGAGCAAGGGCTCAAGGCGCTGGTGCGCAGCTTGAAGGACGAAGCGGAGATGGAAGCCATCGCCGACGCGCTGGAGAAGACGCACTGGTGCCGCAAGGACGCCGCGCGCATGCTGGGCATCAGCTACAAGGCTCTGCTCTACAAGATGCGTCAGTTCAACCTGGATACCGGGCGAGGCTCGCGCTCCGCGCCGGTGGCACCTGCGGCACCAGTGGGCAAGTAGGGGTACCGGCCACAAGTTGCAATCTATTGCCTATTCAGGGCACACCGGTCTCGATTCGCGCTTCCCAGGCTAGCCCTTCCGGGGCCAGAATTCCCTTCTAACAGGGTCGCTTCTTGATGTGCGGCACGCAAGAATCGCGCCGCCCTATGTGGGGTGCGCCAAGCGGCCTTTTCTGGTTTGTTTTAAGGGGTTTGCCGGCGAACCGCCAACTGAAATTCACCGGCCAGAGGGCGGCATTTCCACAAGACATAAGCTCGCACGGACCGGTTGCGGAACTCCCTTTGGAAGAGTGATTGCTGGTTTCCCGGGTACGGGGATGGTGCGTGTGTATATCCGTGCGAAGGAGCAGGGGGAATGACAGAGCGACGTGCGGCTCGGCGGTATGACTTGTCCCTGCCCGTCATCATTCGTATTCCCATCGACAAAGAGGGCAATTCGCGCAGCGGCAAGACGCGCGACATCTCCACGCGGGGCGTTTACTTCACCATTGACCACGATTTCTCGGCCGGCGCGGAACTGGACATCACGCTGACGCTCCCCGCCGAGATCACCCGCGGCACCGAAGTTTACGTGCGCGCCCAGGGCAAGGTGGTGCGGGTGGAACGCCGGCCGCAGGACGGCAGCGAGCGCGTCGGCGTCGCCGCAGTGATCGAGCGCTACGACATCATCCGCGGCGAAGCGGCCTCAGCGTAAGACGGCCCGAGTCGCTTTGCGGGAGCCTCCCCTGAAACAGCGTCACGCGATCTCCCCTTGCCAGCGACAGCGCACTGGGCTTACCATGCCGCCGATTTCCCCTTCCCGAGGAGGGGCTGAATGAAAGTCGCCGAACTGATCAGCGGACGCAAAGAGGTTTACGCGATCACCGGGGACACCACGGTGCACGAGACAGCGCGCTACCTGCGCGAGCGACAGGTGCGCGCGGTGGGCGTGCTGGATGCCGCGGGCAAGCTGGTGGGGGTGGTCTCGCAGAGCGACATTTCCGACAAAGTCGCCGCGGAGAACAAATGCCCCGCGTGGATGCGCGTGGCTGAGATCATGACCACCGCCCTGGTCACCGTATCGCCGGAGATGTCGTTCGACGAATGCCTGCGGCTGATGGAGAAGCACGGCATCTACCACTTGCTGGTGGTGGACGAGAAGGGCACCTATCGCGGAATGCTCTCGGTGACCGACTTGCTGGAGTTGATTGCTTCGGACCAGAAGGCCCGCGCCGACATGCTCGAGGCCTTTATCTTTCCCCAGCGTTAGGGAAACTCACCGCGCACTTTCCTCAGGGCGACTCAGGATCCAAGGAGCCGCTTCAGCAAACGGTACAGGCGCCCCCGGTCCTCATACCCCATGGCAGTGAACTCCACTCCCATGCCCTTTCCCGGCTGAGCGTCCCGCACCACGGCGCGGGCGCGCACCTCGCCATCCGGCACCTCGAAGAACAGCTTCACGGTTTCGCCCACCGCCGGCGGGGCCGGCGTCAAGATGAACAGGCCGCCTAAGCCGAGCGTGGCCACGCGAGAGACGATTCGCTCGCCGCTCGACTGCCAGGCGATCAGCATGCCCTTAGGCAACTGCACGCGAGGGTAGCGGCGGTTCCCGGCAACCACCGATGTGTCCGGCGTCATGAGTCCATCGTAAACCCGGGCTCGCGCACCGGGAAGGTACGCTTGTCGTAATCTACAACAAGAATGAATGCGCGGGGCCGCGCGCCGGATGCATCGGGACCGTGATGGCGTGGCCGAGAGCACAAAATCTAGGCTCGGCCAGCCATCTGAGCCAAAATTCTGCGAACTATTTTCATTTTGCTCTCGGATCTCCTTCATCGTCCACGGCGCCAACAGCATGTTTCAACGCACTCGCGCGAAGGCCATTCCGCCGCCGTGGCGGCCGCAAGATCGATCTTGTAAACGATGAGATGCTAAATAAGTCTTTTGAAGATATGGAAATAAGAGCACACATAGGGATGGTCGGAGGCTATCGAAGCAACAAGCTGGGGAATCGCGCGGAAGGAGTTGTGTCAACAATTTTCTGATCCGGGCCATCCAATTCGCAGGTTCCGCCAAATCATGCGGCAAGGTTTTTCCCTGATTTGTGCAGCCTTTTTCCTATAACGCTGCCTGCAGTGGTCCCTATTCGAGCGCACCCGCAAGGCATTTCAACCAGCGGGATAGAGTGGCCATAAGTCACTGCATAAAAGTGACTTGCGGCATTCTTGGCCTTCCACAGCTTTACGCCTGTCCGCCTTCACTTGCCTACCGGAGTTTGGCTCTTGGAGTGCACTAATAGAGTCAAGCTGAGGTTTCCTCGGAGAGATGCAAGAGCTTGGCGATGACTGAAAAAGAGCCCACTAACGGCGCGCAGGCGACCCCCTCCAACGGTCTGCCCCCTGAAAGCATCATCTTCTGCCGGTCGCAGACGATGCAGATGGTGCGGCAGAAGGTCGAGAAAGTGGCCACGACCAACGTGCCCGTGTTGATCCAGGGAGACAGCGGCACGGGCAAAGAGGTGCTGGCGCGATATATTCATGCGCGCTCACCGTGGAGCAGCGGGCCTTTTGCAAAAGTAAGCTGCGCGGCAATCCCCGGCACGTTGCTGGAGAGCGAGCTATTCGGTTACCAGAAGGGGGCCTTCACCGGCGCCTACGCCTCGAAGCCGGGGCGGGTGGAGATGGCGCATCGAGGTACGCTATTTCTGAACGAGATTGCCGAACTGGACCCCGCGCTGCAGGCCAAGCTCCTGCAAGTGCTCCAGGACGGGCAATTCTGCCGCATCGGAGATTCGGAAGAAAAGCGTGTCGAAGCGCGCATCATTTGCGCCACCAATCGCCAGCTGGAACAGGCGATCGAAGCGGGCAACTTCCGTGCCGACCTGTTCTACCGCATCAACGTCATCAACATCTCCATGCCGCGCCTGCGCGACAGACGCGAAGACATTCCGTGGCTGGCCGAATACTTCCTCGCTCACTTCAACCAGCAGTTCCAACGAAACGCTCCGCCGTTCTCGAAGGAAATGATGCAGTTGTTTCAGAACCGCGACTGGCCCGGGAACATCCGCGAACTGCAGAACCGCGTGGCGCGCTACGTGATCCTGGGATCCGAAGAAGCTTTTACCTTGGCCCCCTATGAAGAGCGCACGGTGCCGATCGCGCTCGAGGTGGGCGAGGATGGCAGCATTCCCTTGAAACGCATCTCCAAGCAAGCTGTCCGGGAAATGGAGCGAAGTCTGATCCTCAAGGTCTTGCAAGCGAATCATTGGAACCGCCGGCGGACGGCACAAATTCTGAATATCAGCTATCGGGCGCTGATCTATAAGATCCGCCAGGCGGGCCTCTCCACCAAGATCGGCCGCAGGAATACGGCCTCTCCCGCCGTTGCGGCGTCGGACTCCCCGGAGTAAGCCCCTCGCTGCCGGGAAAAGCCACTCTGCCACGCGTCGAGCCACCCGCATTTTTCGCTCTGCTCCTCCGAATCCCCGCGGGAGCAAAATTGCAAGGCAGCCCCAATGGACCGAGCCATCGTAGCTCCGGCGCCAAAGAACTGGCTGATGACTGAGATGTGCTGGTCTACAATGGAGCGCCAGGAGCGCGGCTCCGGGCACGGCCAATTCCGGAACCGGACGCGAACGCCTGCGGCCGCAGGCTACAGCTAAGCATGTCCGACACAAATCACAGCACTCACCGAGCCCAAGCCGCAAGGACCGCAGACTGGGATCACTCCAGCCACGAAAGCTTCTACGAACACTACGCAACAGGCAGCCTGAGCCCGCAAGCGCTCCAACGCCTCCGGTCGATTCGAGACAATATTTTGCAGACTCTGCGGAGGGACGGATCGAGCGCAGAACGATTGGACGTGGCCGACATTGGGTGCGCCGCCGGGACCCAGAGTATGCTGTGGGCGGAATTAGGCCACTGCGTCCACGGCCTGGACGTGAACGAACCTCTGCTCCGGCTGGCGAGGGAACGCTCGGCGTCCGCGGGTTACTCGATTGACTTCCAAGTCGGTTCGGCGACGGAACTTCCTTGGGAGGACGAGTCCATGGACGTCGTACTGGCGCTCGAGCTCTTGGAGCATGTGGAGGAATGGAAGACTTGCCTGAAGGAGTTCGTGCGTATTCTGCGGCCCCGGGGCGTCCTCTTCCTGGCCACGAGCAACAAGCTGTGCCCCCTGCAGCAGGAATTCCGCCTGCCACTGTACAGCTGGTACCCGGGCGCGGTGAAACGGCACTTCGAAGCGCTGGCCAAGACGTCGCGCCCGGAGCTGGCCAACTATGCGAAATATCCGGCGGTGAATTGGTTCAGCTTCTACGCGTTGCGCGACTCGCTGGCCAGCGGCGGGTTTCGCTGCCTGGATCGTTTCGACCTGCTAGAGATGAAACACAAGGGCGGCGCGGCCAAGCTGGCCGTCGGCTTGATCCGCGCGCTCCCCCCGCTGCGATGGCTGGGCCACGTGTGTACCCCGTGGACCATACTCCTGGCGGTGAAAAGTTAACCCCCTCGCAGGTCCCCGGCTCTTCCGTCTCCTAGCTCCGTCAGACTGCTACGCAATCGGAGGGGGCTCTCCAGGGAATACGACCCCGGAAACTGCTTGGGAGCGGTTGTTATCTCCTACGGCTCCTCATCACCTGTGAGCCCCCGGGAGACATCGGGCGAGCCTGCTCTTTAGACCCTCTGCCTGGAGCCCGCGGCCGGCACCAATAATGGCCTCCCCTCTCCCGCCCCGCTAGCTGCTCCCGGCCCTCCCCAGGCCGGCTTGCCATCCCCTCTTCCTGAGATCCCCCAGGCGCCTCTCTAACTGCTCAAATCGCGAGTACAGGCACCTACCTGTCCTCAAATTGGACTCTCGACCAGTATCTAACCCCTTTTCCCACCTGTAACTTGCGAAATGCGTGGAGGAAATCCTCTAGAGGGGCAGGCGCCTTTGGTCGTGGACCAAAGATCTTCAAGAGCCTGAGGGAGTTTCTCGATGCAACCGCAGAAAATTGTGACCGGGTCCTTTGACGCCGGGAAGATCAAGGGAATCCTACTCATTATTCTAGTCCTGGCGCTGACCCTGGTGCACAGCGGGTGTGTGGGGTTGGCCGGCTCCAACACCATGCCGATGTTGCTGTCCAACCCTGCGCCGAGCAACGTCAGCCCGAGCTCGGCGACAATCAGTTGGACAACCAATGTGCTGGCCACCTCGCAGGTCGAGTACGGCACGACGATCAGCTACGGCTTGAAGACCGCTCTCGACCCCGCCCTGGTTACCAACCACGCGCAGACCCTCACCGCTCTTGCCGCCAGCACGACCTACCACTACCGCGTCCATTCGCGGGACGCCAATAGCCTCGAGACGGTGAGCAAGGATTTCGCTCTGACCACCCCGGCCACAGCCGGCACCCCTCCGCCCAGCGTTTCGATTACTGCACCGGCCCAAGGCGCCACCGTCTCCGGCACCGTCGTCGTCTCGACCAGCGTTTCCTCGAATACCGTGAGCGTCCAGTTCCGGGTGGACGGCACTGACACCGGCAGTCCGGTCACCGCCGCGCCGTTCTCCTACTCGCTCGATACCACCACGCTGTCGAATGGCAGCCACGCCATCTCCGCCGTGGCCAGCAACGCCAGCGCACAGACCGCCACCGCTTCGGTCACGGTCAACGTCAACAACCTGGCGCCGCCTACGCCGCCCACGCCGCCTACCATCTCCATCACTTCACCGGCCCAAGGCGCCACCGTCTCCGGCACCGTCGTCGTCTCGACCAGCGTTTCCTCGAATACCGTGAGCGTCCAGTTCCGGGTGGATGGCACTAATACCGGCAGTCCGGTTACCGCCGCGCCGTTCTCCTACTCGCTCGATACCACCACGCTGTCGAATGGCAGCCACGCCATCTCCGCCGTGGCCAGCAACGCCAGCGCGCAGACCGCCACCGCTTCGGTCACGGTCAACGTCAAC
>Ga0209515_10001414_pt1 | contig 40425 bp, 30 predicted proteins | sample Subgroupgradi54m_FD_187454 | JGI IMG/M metagenome (GOLD analysis project Ga0209515, IMG submission 187454) | Subsurface groundwater microbial communities from S. Glens Falls, New York, USA - GMW60B uncontaminated upgradient, 5.4 m (SPAdes)... ... | reverse complement strand
GCCGAGTGGACCTGGCTGCATCGCAAGAAGTCCGTTGAAGAGCAGTTGAGGGAATTGAGCGGGAAGGGGTAGCGTGCAGGGGTGGCCGGGCGGCCGCCGTGACGCCGGTGGGGTCGAGCGGGTCAATGGGTGGTGGGCGCATGGCCGGAAGAGCAGGCGGCCGGAGGGCTCATGGCTGAGATCGTGTTATACAATCGGGTAGGGTGACCCGCTTGCGACAGCGCGAGGGAGGTGCTCTCGCAACACGGCGTAGTCTATACCGATCATAACGTTGACCGCAGCCCGATCGGAGGCGGCGAGGCGATGGAAATCGCCAGGCGCTTCCCCATGCTGTACGTCAAGATCGGCGGCAAGATCATCCGATGGGATCAAAGTGAAGGAGAGATCCCGGAGGCCGACCTCAGGCGAGCCTTCGTCCATGAGGACGGCCAGTTGAGGATCCCTGTCCTCATCGTTGGGGGTGTCATCGTTCGCGGATTCGACGAACCGACGTATGCGATGCTCCTGGGCAACCGGGGAACGACCTGAGCGCTTCAGCGGTGTGATTGGCGACTCGACCGATATGAGGTCCGAGGCTTCTCTGGCTGTGGCCTGAAGACCAAGTTGAAAGCTCTGTTTCCCTTGCCGACATACTTAAAGAGCCCCTGGTTGGTTGCCCTTTTCACGCCGTTGACTTTGACTGGGCCAGCTTCGCCGTGGTGTTCTTAAAAAAAGGAACCTCCTTTATAGATGGACCGATCAAGGTGAGGGGTCGGCTGGATGTAGGGCGCAAAAGTGATGAGACGGGTCTCATCAGCTATGTGCGGATTTACGATGCCGAGGTGACCCGATATCAACCATAACCCGCCGCATCTCCTCCCTCCGGCTAGATGAATGTGGGCTGTCTCATGCTGATGCAGTAGCATAGCTTTTGGAGTTTGGCCTGCCGCACTGAGCCGGGACCGATCGTCTGACAGGTTAGCAGGGACAATAGGAAAAACGGGCCATTTCACCCCATGACTGTGGCATTCCGCGCAGTTGGGCCCACCTCCCAAGTGAACCTGTTAGGGCGTGAACGCAACGGAAGCTTTCTCTGCGGGAAGTTGCGAAGCAGCGCCCAGGATATTCATCGGTTTGACCTGGCACGGAGGATGCTTACTTTCCAAGGGTTTGACGAGCGATCAGTCAAGCGTAAACCGTAGCGCTTCGCCTCGAGGGAGGAGGGAGAGGAATGATGCTGGCAGGCAGGGCACGGTCCTGGCTGTATCCTCTCATGGTTATCGTTGGTGGGCTTGTGGCTGCATGCATCCTCAAGTGGCCGTTCAGTCTTGCGTGGGGTGCGCCTCCTGGATCGCCGGCGACAGGGGAGGTGGAACAGGCGGTTCGCTTAGAGCCGGTCGTGGTCTCTGCCAGCCGTATCGAGCAGCGGCTGCGAGATGTCCCGGCTAACGTCACGATCATCACGAGGGAAGAGATCCAGCAGTCGCCAGCCCGCACGGTGGACGATCTCTTGCGCCAGGTCCCGGGGTTCAGCCTGTTCCGGCGAAGCAGCAGCCTTGTCACCCACCCGACCGCGCAGGGGGTCTCTCTCCGCGGGATCGGGCCAAGCGGGGTGAGCCGGACGCTGGTATTGCTCGACGGCGTTCCGCTCAACGATCCCTTCGGCGGCTGGGTCTACTGGAGCAAGGTGCCGCTTGAGAGCATCGAGCGGATCGAGGTGGTCAGGGGCGGTGGGTCTGGTGTCTATGGCAACTACGCGTTGAGCGGGGTCATTAATATCGTCACCAGGCGGCCGGAGGCGAGGGTCGCCCAGGCCAAGCTCGATCTCGGGACGCGCAACACCGTTGATGCCGACCTGATGGCCAGCCACGTCACGGGCCCATGGGGGGTGTCGCTCGAGGGCAACTTCTTCCGCACAGACGGCTACAAGATCGTCCGAGAGAACCAAAGGGGAGCAATTGACATCGACGCCGACTCCAGTCACGAGACCTTCAACGGTCGGGTTGAATACACCCCATCGCAGGCTTCATCGCTCTTCCTCGCAGGGAGCTTTTTCCATGAAGACCGGGGCAACGGCACTCCAAAGCAGAAGAACTCGACCGAGGCCGGGTATGTCGGGACCGGAGGTCGGCTCAAGACCGCAGACGGCAGCGATTGGCAATTCACCCTGTTCTCTCACCTGCAGACCTTTAACAGCACCTTCTCTTCTGCGGCCTCCGATCGGAACTCCGAGACCCCGGCACTCGATCAGTTCGACGTCCCATCAACGGCATTGGGAGCTAACCTTCAGTGGTCAAAGCAGATCTATCAGGGCCATTTGCTCACGGCGGGGACTGATCTGAGATGGATTGATGGAGAGACCAATGAGGACTTTACATTCAGCGCCGCATTGGGCCAATTCACCAGACGGCGGAAGGCTGGAGGAGAACAGTTTTTGGCCGGCGTCTATATGCAGGACATCTTCACTCCCGCTCCAAGATGGCAGGTGACCATCGGGGGGAGGCTCGATCTCTGGCAGAGCTTCGATGCCTCCCGCGTTGAGAGGAATATACAAACCGGGGCGATCACTCGGAATGCTCCGTTCTCCGATCGGGACGAATTGGCTTTCAGCCCCAAGGTGGCCCTTCTCTATCATGCCACCGATCAGCTTTCGTTGAGGGGCTCCTTCTACCAGGGCTTTCGGGCGCCGACGATCAACGAACTCTTCCGGCCGTTCAGGGTCCGGAACGACATCACCGAGGCCAACGAGGATCTTAAACCGGAGCGGCTGATTGGCGGAGAAGTCGGCATGGATTACACCATCGCGAAGAACCTCCTTGGCCGGCTGACCGCGTTCTGGAACGAGGTGGAAGATCCAGTCGCCAACGTCACCAAAGGGACCGGCCCTGGGACCATTTCTCCCTGTGGGTTTGTTCCTGCCGGCGGCGTCTGCCGCCAACGACAGAATCTGGGTCGGACGCAGATCAGAGGGATCGAAGCCGAATTGGAATACCGCCCTCATGTCGCCTGGACCTTGTCAGGAAGCTATCTCTTCAACGATACCGAAGTCTTGAGTGCCCCGAGCCAGTTGGAGCTGGAGGGGAAGAGGATCGCCCAGGTCCCGAAGCACCAGTTCACCTTGAAAGTGAGTTACACCAACCCGGCTCTCGTTAATGTTTCCGTCCAGGGGCGGTATGTCGGGGATCAATTCGAGGACGACCTCAACTCGCTGAAGCTCGGGGACTTCTTCGTCGTGGACCTCATGCTCTGGCGTCCGATTCCCATTCCCAAGGTGTCCGCAGGTGAACTCTTTTTGGGAGTGGAGAATCTTTTCGACAGGACGTACGAGGTCGGCAAGACAACCGATGGCATCGTCACCATCGGGGCTCCCCTCCTGGTCCACGGCGGCATCAGGGTCCGTTTCTGAAGGAAGCATTCAGCAGTCAGCGATCAGCAGTCAGCCAGAACGCTTTTGCCGAGCGCTGATAGTTGATAGCTGAACGCTGCGACGCTGAACGCTCTTTTCACTCCATGCTGATCCGAACGAAGCTCCACATCGGGTAATTGAAAGCAGGTTTCTCGAAGGAGACGCCTGCTCAACCCTCTCAAATCAATCTTCGTGGGGTGAACCTATGCCATGGAAGCGGAGTCGGCTCTCCAGCATGCTCGCGGGAGTGCTCCTCCTTCGTTCGGCTGAGGCACCTGCCCAAGAGCCCGGGGCTCCGCCGGAGATCGTCCCGCTTCCAGAGGTCCTGGTGACTGCTCCTGCCAGTCTTCCGGTGATTCCGCTTTCTTCTGCTGAGGTTCCGGCCAGCGTTCAGGTCATCACCGGTGAGGAGATCAGGCGCTCAGGCGCCGTTACCCTCCCCGATTTCCTTCAGCAGCTCCCCGGGGTCCACATCAATGACCAGCAAGGAAACTCTTACCAGCTCGACGTATCCTTCCGAGGCTTCACCGCGACCTCCGTGACCGGGACGCCCCAGGGGATCAGCGTCTTCGTCGATGGGGTCCGGGTGAACGAGCCGGCCGTGGAAGAGATCAACTTCGACCTCATCCCCCTCGACGATGTCGAGCGGATCGAGTTGATCCGGGGGCCGATTGCCGTCTTCGGGAGAAACACGCTGGCCGGCTCCCTGAATATCATCACACGGCGCGGCGGGCCGGAACGGGAGATCGTGACGGAGATCTCAGGCGGAAGCTTCGGCCGACAGAAATACCGCGCCCAACTCGACGGGACCGAAGGACCGATCGACTATTATGTCGCTGCCAGCCAGTTTATGGAAGATGGCTTCCGCGAGGCATCCGACAGCCGCCTTTCACACGTCTTCGCGAAGCTAGGGTATCGGCGGGATGGCACCGACATCACGCTCTCCTATCAGTACCAGCACAACAAGATCAAACAGGCCGGTTCATTGCCACTCAGCGCCCTTCAGGTAAATCGGGAGCAAAACTTTACGGTGGGCGACTTCTTCGAGCCTGACCTGCACCAGGCGACCCTGAATGCGCGCCAGGTCCTCGGGGCGGGCTTCTCGCTGGCTCTTAACGGATTTGTCCGAAGCCTCCACGCTGAGCAGTTCAACGTCAGCCTGATCAGCGCAAATAGTCGTCTCTTCAATGAGACCTTCTCGGGCGGCGGCACACTTCAGCTCACGCACGAAGGCCGACTCTTGGGCAGAAAGAACCTGCTGACCCTGGGGGCTGAATATTCGCGCCACGACGTGGACATCCATGTCTTCGAGGAGCAGAGTAACTCGAAAGAGCTTAGGTCTGACCTCTCCGATACGCAGGATACATTCGGATTTTACATCCAGGATACGGCAGAGCTGGGGCGAGGCCTCCTGCTCGGTGGGGACAGCCTGGTCTTCACAGCCGCACTCCGCTATGACTACGTCAGGCACGACATCACAGACAGAAGCCCTGAGGAACCGGGAAAGGCGACAGGAGTGGCCACCTTCGATCAATTCACCCCCAGGGTGGGCATCAACTACAACATGTCCGACCAGTATGGTGTCTACTTCTCTTACTCAGAGGGCTTCCGCGCCCCCGCCTTCCTGGAGTTGACATGTGCCGATCCCACATCGCCGTGCGTCGGCATTCAGGCGGGCGTCGCCCCGGACACCGGCTTCTTCACTCTCCGCCCCGTCAAGGCCAGGAACTATGAGTTGGGTTTCAGGGCTCGGCCGGCGTCCTGGTTGGAAGGGAGCCTGGCGATCTATCGAACCGATGTCCAGGACGACATCTTCTCTGTCTCTCCCGCCGAGACGATCAAACTCTTTTTTCAAAATGTCGGGGATACGGGGCGGGAGGGGATCGAGTTCGGCCTTCGCGGGATCTATCAAGACCTCCTCGAAGGATACCTGAATTACGCCTACACCCGCTCCACCTTTGAAAGTAACATCGAGCTGGCCTCGCCCAGGACGCCGGGGAAGGTCGAGCAGGTTCGCGCGGGTAACCAGATCCCGCTCACTCCAAACCACCGGGTCAACACCGGCATTCGGTACCATCTTCACAAATGGGTCACGCTCTCCCTTAACCTGACTTATGTTGGTGATCAGTTCTTCCGGGGGGACGAGGCGAACACCCAACCCAAGTTGGGCCACTACGTCGTTGTGAACGCTGGCATCGATTTTCACCGGGATCGCTTCTCCGGTTTCCTGAAGATCAACAACCTATTCAACACGGAGTACGAGACGTTCGGGACTTTCGCCCCCAACGCGAAGGTTCCTGGGACGCCTATTGAACCGTTTCTGACGCCAGGGCTACCGATCAATGTCCTGGTTGGTGCCAGTTATCGGTTTTGAGGTCTCAAGGGCGCAACAGGAACAACTTTCGATCTTCCGTCCAGTCTCTGCACGCGATATAATGTAGTAGGTGCAGGCTTGGCATACAGCCGCTTTTCCGCGTCGTTAAAACGATCTTCTTGGAGGTAAGGGTGGTTTTTCGATGGAAGAGGATGGGTGCTGATATGGGTCGCCCAGGTGGGGTGATCGCTCTTGGTGATTCGGGCCTGATCGGGTCGCCCACCAACCCGCTGGAGTTCGCTCGCTTCCTCCTGGCCTCTGCCGGGTTTCACCTCATGCTGGCTTTGGCCGTGACGACCGTCGGACTTCACAGGTCCCCCGTTCCTGAAAGGCCCATCGTTGTGCGGCTCGTCGAGGCCGAGGCTCCCAAGCCATCGCCCTCCGCATCACAACCTGTGCGCGGCCGCACAGGGCAACAGGCCACGTCTCGACAAGCGACTGAACCCAGTGGGCCCAAGGAGATCCCCCAACCCAACCTGAGCCTTCCGTTTATTGGCCGTCTCGAGTCCGGACCCTCTCGGTCGGTGGAGATGATCGACCATACCGCCTTGGATGAGCGCCGCGAGGTTGTCTCTCGGCGTGCGACTGAGGAACTCGTGAAAGAGCTCGGTCTGCCCACCCGGATTCCCTCCGCAGGTGCGCAGAACGCAGGTGTGGGAGGAATCGGCGGACCAAAGTCGGTTGGCGCGCCGAGCAAGGGTATCATGGGTCTTGGCACATTGGCTGGAAAAGGCCTCGATCCCGGTCTGGCCCTGCTTGGGGGCGGGGCTGGCGATGCCGGCCCCGGGGAAGCTAACCGGGGTGGTCAGCGCCGGCTCGGCGCGGCGTTGGCCGCCCCCCTCGCCCCGACAGTCACGGTGGGTCCTCGTCAGGGCGCCGGAGGATGGGGGGCCGGGGGAGGAGGCAATGCCGCCACGGATGGAAAGTTCGCTGCACCCAATTACGGAACTAATCCCCTGCCCAAATATCCCCCTCTTGCGAGGGAGAAAGGTTACGAGGGCACGGTCTACCTACGGGTCCAGGTTCAGCCGAATGGCCGCGTGGGCAAACTGGCCATTGATCGATCGTCGGGCCATGAGATCCTGGATCAGGCGGCGGTGGATTCGGTCAGGGAGTGGACGTTTCTTCCGGCCCGGAAGGGTGGGAGGCCCGTGGAAAGCTGGGTGCTCCTCCCGGTGAAATTCATGCTCGACTGAGTTGTAAAGGGCCTACCATCGACGCGCACACCGCGAAGACCCCTCGTACCCTCCTTTCTATCGCCCCTCAATCTCACCTCCTCCGCACGGGGCAGAAAGCCGGAATGTGACGAAAGAAGGGAAAAGTGAGGGTGCCTTTTCATTAGAGGATAGAGGGAGAGCCTGGGACATGACGCGACTGAGATGGCAAGCATGGTGGATCGGCCCGGCCATTGCCCTCTTCCTCGTCGTGTCATCCAATCTGCCCGCCTGGGGCGCTGACCCGACGAGCAAGTTTTTCTATGACGAAAAGGGGCAGATCCTCCGCGAGGAAGTGGATAGCACCGGCTCCGGCCGGACCGATACGTGGATTACCTACAAGGATGGCAAGCCGTTCGTCCAGGCGGAGGACACGAACAAGGATGGCAAGCCTGACACCTGGTACCACCTGACTCCCGATGGACAGGTTGCGAGGGCGGAGAAGGACCTGAATGGTGACGGCAAACCTGATGTCTGGATTACTTATCAGCAGGGCGTGCCGGTCAGGGCGGAGCAGGACCTGAACTTCGATGGCCGGGCGGATCGATTCATCTACTACGAGCACGGGAAGGCAGTCCGGGCCGAGGAGTCACTCAAGAGGGATGGGAAGATCACCCTCTGGTCGTATTATGATGCTGCCGGTGTCCTCGTCCGTGAGGAGGAAGACACGAAGGCGATCGGCAAGCCGACGGTCTTCTCCTACTACGAGGGCGGCAAGCTGGTCCGGCGAGAGGAAGACACGAAGGGGTCAGGGCGGATCGACCGCTGGTCGGAGTACGATAAGGATGAGCAGCCGATCCACCGCAAGATCGACCGGAAGGGATCGGGTCAGCCCGACGTCTGGGCGTACTATGAGAACGGCCAGATCACTAAGCAGGAGGAGGATAATCTTGGGCGCGGTCGGCCGAACGTGACCTACTTTTTTGCGAACGGGGTGCTCGCCCGGCGTGAAGAAGATGCTCAAGGGACCGGCCAGGTGGACTTGATCGAGTGGTACGAAAACGGCAAGCCGGTCAAGCAGCAACAGGATACTCGACGGCAGGGCAAGTTCGACGTTGTCACCCATTTCCGCCAAGACCGGATTGACCGCCAAGAGGTCGACACAAAATACGTGGGGCGGTACGATCTGGTCCGTTTCTTTGAGAGCGGCCGCCTTGCCAAGGAAGAATACGACACCAACGGGGACGGCCGACCGGACATCTGGGTCTCCTACAACGAGAAGGGCGAAAAGGTGCTTCAGGAAGAAGATAGCGACTTTGATGGTAAGGTTGATGTCCGGTTTCGCTTCGAAGGGGGACGGGTCGTGAGCAAGGAGGTGGTGAGCCGGGAGCGAGCGGACAGCCCGCCGCGCCTTCTGATGCCAAGAAATCCGTGAGGCCAACCCGCCTAAGTATTTCAGTCGCAAAATAACCAGGCATATACCCGTAATATGCAAGGTTTATCCCCTTCTGAAAGAGTCCCGCCATGGGGGTCTTGCCCCTTCGTGTTATCGCCCTCACCCTTTACCTTCGCCCAGCGCCTGGGCTGGTTATTGGGTCATTTTATAGATAAGAAAAAATTGCTTGACAGGCCCCCGCGACTGGTATATATCGTCACTGCATCAGTAAGGTTTCGGTATCGCTCATTCTAAGACGTTCTAAGCAAAACGATACTTTAAGCTCCTGCCGCCGCGAAGAGGCGAATAGCCGTAAGGGGATGATCTTTGCGCGCGAAGCGCATTCGGGGGACACGGCTCATATCAAGTTGACGCCAATCGTGTTCGTGGCCATGAACATTCCCACTGTCATCACAAGACCGGTTAGAGCTGGCGCAAAGGGATACCGCTGTGCCTTGGCGTTGGCCTTTGTTGTTTCGGCTATTACTGTTATCTCTGCACCTGATGCGCGGGCGCAGGAACTGGCCTTCAGTCGGGCGGCTGAGGACGCCGCGGCTCGCCTCGCGGAGGCCTTCCCCCTCGTTCAGGGATCGGTTGTTGGGCTAGAGGGGGACAGGGTCCTGATCGACCTGGGGGCCAAGCAAAAGATCCATCAAGGGATGGAGCTGCAAGTCTACCGGGAGGGAGACGAAGTCAAGCACCCGGTAACCGGCCAGGTCCTGGGGAGACGGGACAAACAGCTGGGACTCCTGAAAGTGGTTGAGGTGAAGGAGGGGTTCTCGGAGGCTGTTCTCGTTTCCCGCCCTGAGGGATCCACCATCACAGTCGGAGATCTGGTCCGGGTGAGTCCCGACCGCCTCTCGGTCGCCTTACCCCTCATCGACGCGGGCGAGGTCAAGGGGGCTGATGTCTATTCGGTGACGAAGGACCTTGCGATCTCGCTGGCGAAGACCGGCCGCTTTATGGTCATCGAGGATCATCTCGTCAGGGCGGCGCTGATGGGCGAAAAACCTCTACGGTTCGAGTCATTCACCGACCCGGCGATCCTGAAGACATTGGCGGAGAAGGCCCGTGTTCAGCTCCTTGTTTTGGGAAAACTCAGCCCTGCCGATCGGGGAGCGCTCCTGAACCTGCAGGTCGTATCGGTTTTCACCGGGGCGCCATTGACTGTGGCGAGCGTAGAGGTCACAGGGCCGCAGCTCCGGGTCATGGGGGCTCCCTCGGCCCCGCCAGCGTCGGTGTCCTCGGCAATTGCCCGACCTTCCTTTGTCCGCGTCCAGCCGCCACCCTCCGAGCCGTCCAAGACCACAGAACAGCCGAAAAGTCCTCTCACAGAGGGAGCGCCTTCCCAGAAGCCTGTGGCGGCAGGGGAGGCTCAGCGCAAGGGCGGATCCCCGTCGTTCCTCATCAAGGGTGAGGATAAGTCGGGACAGTCCGCAGACCAGGCCTCCAAAGATCATCTGACATTCGAGTTGAATGAGCCGCTGCTAGAGGTTGCGGCTGGAGACCTGGACGCGGATCGGCGATCAGAGATTGTTGGCATCACCAGCTCCGAGGTGATCGTCTACCGCTGGCAGGACCGGCGACTTGTACCGATCGCCAGGTTTGAGAGTGACCCATTTGTCCGCCACCTCCATCTGGATGTCGGGGACGTCAACGGCAGCGGACAGGCACAGGTGATCGTCACGGCCATGTCGAGTGTGCCGGAGGTTTTGACGCTCAGGAATGCTCTCAAGTCATATGTCCTTGAGCTCCGAGGTGGCAAGCTGGTCCGGATCGCGGACGGGCTGGCCTACTTCTTGCGCGTGCTCTCGGGTCCCGGGATCGACACGCCGACCCTGATCGGGCAGCGGATGGGGCAGTATGTGCCCTTCCAGGGGCCGATTGTTCGCTTGAACTGGACCGGTGAGCAGTATCTCCAGGGCCAACCCCTGAGCCTTCCCGCACCGGTGAAGGGTCTCTATGATTTTGCGCCTCTCGAGGCGGCTGGTGACCAGGTGCTGGAGATGGTGGTGCTCAGTGAGCAGAATCGGGTCGTCATTTACGGGCGCGGGGGGGAGACCCTCTGGGAAGCGAAGGATGATTTGGGAGAGGTGGATCACCTGGCGTTCTTCCAGACTCCTCAGGCTCCTCGTTTCAACCAGGGGATCAGGTCAGGAGTCCCGACGAATCCGGAGGAGTTGGCGGACCGGATCGCCCTGCCGCGACGGCTCCTGATTGAAGCATCTCCGCTTTGGGGCGACGCGAAGGTTGAGCTTCTCACCCTCGCCAATTCGGCGAAGTACGGCCTCCAGGTGTCACTCGGGGGCGGCCCGCCTGATTCCGGCCGCATTATAGCCTACGGCCGCCAGGATGGGACCTTCAGCAGGGGTTGGGAGACCGTCCCGGTGGAGGGGAAGGTACGCGACGTCGCCGTGGTAGATCTGAATGGCGCCGGCAGGAAGGACCTTCTCGTGCTCTCCGCCGTCAAAGAGAAAGGGTTCGTGGCATCTCTCAAAGACAAGGCGCGTGGCATCATCAATGTCTTTTCCTTCATCCGGTAAGGCGTGGGCGATTCGTGTACACCTCATTCCCCCTCAACCTCACCTTCTCCCGCCTGGGGAGAAGGAAGGGATGAGGGAGATGAGACGGGGGGGAAAGGCACTCTTAGACCAGTGAACGCGACGAGGGAAAGGGGGGATAAAGCGAAAAAAAAGCACCACAAGCAGTGAGCTGAAGCAGTACCGATCACGGCCCGTAAACACCTAGATAAAGGGGGCGATTCGATGAGAAGATTGCTGATAGCTCTGCTGGCCGTAATGCTGGCGATGAGCTTGGTGCCCGTGAAGGCAGCCCAGGCTGCATCGATCATCAAGACCGAGGATGGCCTCGAGTTCAAGTTCGGCTTGGTGGAGAAGGTCCAGTTCTACACTCTGAACGGGGCTGACTTCACCGAGAAGGTTCCGGCGTGTGCATCATCGGGAGGACAATGTAACTTCCGAAGCTTCGTGTCTCCGGATTCCCAGGTCGGGGACAACCAGATGAACATCTTCAACTTCACGAACCTCCTCTTCGACCTGGGCAAAGGGCCCGTCTCAATCCACATCAACCTTGAGAACGAGGCGCGCATCGACGAGAACGTGGCCGACATCAACCACCTCAACCTCGAGCGCGCTGCCCTTACCTACAAGACCCCCGGCTTCGGTGATCTAACCGTCGGCTTCGACGTTCACCTCTTTGACCCGGAAGGCGGGTTGGTCTACCAGGATGAGGACCCCGGCATCTGGCTCGTCGGAAGCGAGGGGATGTTTTCGTGGAACTTCGGCTACCACAAGCGCCTATCGCGAAACGGTGGCAAGCCTCTTGGCAACCTGATTGGTGGCTTTGGGGGTCTAGCGAATGGCCTTAGTAGAGGCCGTCTGGACCGTGACACCGACATCTTTGAGGCTCGACTCGGGTTCAACTTCCCCCTGCCCGGAGGGAATCTCTCGATATCGCCGCTGTTCCTGGCGAACATCCGACACACCGCCGCTAGCACCGGCTTTCCGAATTCGGCCATTGCTACATGCCCGACCGGGGACTGCTCTGCGGTTTTGAACGGTGCCTCAGACTCAGGCCGCGCGGAGATCTACTATCCCGGCGTGGTTGTCACCTCGAAGATGGGACCCCTCAATTTGACTGTCGAGGCAGTTGGCATGTTCGGCGAGGTGAGGGAGCTTGGCCCAAACCTTCGGGCTATCTTTGGCGGCCGAGACAAGCTCGATATCGAATCGTTCGCGGTATTTGCCGAAGTCGCCCTCGACCTGAGTGCCCAAGGGCTCGGGATTACCCCCTATTTGAACCTCGATTATCGGCAGGGTGATGACAAGTCGCGCGATGACACCCTTCGGGGGTTCGTCGGGATCTCCGACTTGACCCAAGCCCTGCGCAAAGACGGCTTCCGTTTGCAGTCGATCCAGTCTCTGGGAGCTGTCACCCTTGGGAACGGCGGCGAGGATGGATGGGGCTTCAACACAACCGGCCGTGGGATTGGCCCAACCCTCGGTACGATTCTGGAAGATCTCGGCGCATCGACGACATTCTTCAACAACCGGTTCGGGAAGGGGGACAACCCGGGGTTGATCAAGATCTCTGGCGGTGTCCTCGGGAAAGTCAACTCACAGTGGGATCTCCATGTGGGCGCCTCGTACATCCGGTTCGACACGACGGAACCGATCAAGCAAGAAGCCTGTCTAAACCGCAACTCCAGGGGCATCCCTTGCGCAAACGCCAATAGCCTACAGGTCAGGGAGGATGCGGGCGTCGAGTTCAACTTCAACGTCGGCTTTAGCCCTGTCCCGGCGTTCCGGGTCCAGCCGTTTGTCAGCGTTTTCGTCCCCTTTGATGCGGCGGAGGATATCAGTGACCTGTTCCTCGGCACGACCCCTGGTAGCGCCAACAGCACGAGGACCGCGTACACGGCAGGTGTAGAGTTCCGGGCTCAGTTCTAACTGACATGTTGGGTTGGGCGCGGTTTCCTGCGTCCACAGTTTCACCCACAGACTGTAACACTGTTTTGAAATGCCTGTCGCCCCACCCCTCTCCCAATTGGGAGAGGGGTGGCGGGACGACGAGGCAGCTGTTCTCGTAGCCTGATCTGCGCATCGGGTTTTTCACGAAACAGCGTTTTAGCACTTGACAAGGTCAGGCCACTTTGATAGCGTGAGGTCCCTCCGTAGGGAGTATTAGTCGTTCAATAGGGATGATCCCGAGCGTCATATCATCAGGGCTAACCATCCCATTGAAGAAGCCAGGTGGCCTGATTCGGTATCATTGCCCACTGGTGAGTCTTGGAAGGAGGTGAGACGGAGCAGGAGCATAAGAGAAAAGGGTAACGACCCGACGCAAAGAGTCTTGAACCATAACCAGGATAAGCAGACCGTGCCAAGAGGGAGGGGTAAATGAGTGCGAAACGATTCATAATGCTGATCGGGACATTGATGTTCCTGGTTGGCGGGCTCGTCGTGGCGCCGTTTTTGGCGTATGCCAACGAGGAGCTGCTGAAGCTACAGAATGACGACACGCAATGGGTGATGCAGAGGAAAAACTACTCGAACTGGGCGTACAGCACACTGAACCAGATCAGCCGCGATAACATCAAGCGCCTTCATGTCGCCTGGTCCTTCTCGACCGGCACCGACAGGCCGAGGGGGCATGAGGGTAGCCCGCTAGTGGTCGGCACCACGATGTATGTGCACAGCTCCTTCCCTACTCACGTCTACGCGCTTGACCTGACGAAGGAAGGGGCGCCCATCAAGTGGATCTATCGCCCGAAGTCGGATGAACGAGCGCTTCCGGTCGCCTGCTGTGACTGGGTTCAAAGGGGCGTGCAATACGTCCCTGGCCAGCCCCCCAAGCTCCTGATGGGTGTGCTTGACGGCAGGATCATCGCCCTGAATGCCGACACAGGGAAGGAGATCTGGGTGACTAAGAGCGCCGACCCCACGAAAGGGGAGACCATCACCGGGGCCGGCATCGTGGTCGGTAACAAGTATATCCAGGGGGTCTCTGGCGCCGAGTTCGGGGTCCGGTGTTGGGTGGACGCCTACGACATCAATACCGGCAAACGGGCCTGGCGGTCCTACAGCATGGGGCCGGACGAGGATGTCAATCTCGCCCCTGACTTCAATTCCGCCAACCCCCACTACGGGCAGAAGGGCATGGGGACCTCCACCTGGCCTGGCGACCAGTGGAAGGTGGGCGGCGGCAGCACCTGGGGCTACTGGTCGTATGATCCCGACCTGCACCTCGTGTACACCTCGACCGGCAACCCCGGGACCTGGAACCCCACCCCGCGGAAGGGCGACAACAAGTGGTCGATGACCATCTTCGCCCGGAATCCTGATACCGGCCAGGCGAAGTGGGGCTACCAGATGACCCCTTGGGATGCCTGGGACTATGACGGGGTCAATGAGACGATTCTCACCACTCAGGTGATCAATGGCCAGAGCCGCAAGGTTCTGACCCACTTCGACCGCAACGGGTTCGCCTATACCCTCGACCGCGCCAATGGCACCCTCCTGGTGGCCGAGCCCTTCGTGTATGTCAACTGGGCGAAGGGGATCGACCTGAAGACGGGGCGGCCGATCGAGAACCCCGAGAAGCGGACCAAGCAGGGGGCCGATACCAAGGACATCTGCCCCTGCGCCATGGGGGGCAAGGACCAGCAGCCCGCGGCCTATTCTCCGCGGACGAACCTGTTCTACTCCCCGACCAACAACATGTGCATGAACTATGAGGGCGTCCTGGTCCAGTACACGGCTGGGGCCCCGTACGTCGGCGCGAACTTGCTGATGTTCGCGGGCCGAGGCGGCCACTGGGGTGAGTTTATCGCCTGGGATGGCGCCAAGGGGAAGAAGGTCTGGGGCATCAAAGAGCCATTCCCCGCCTGGGGCGGCGCGCTCGTGACCGCCACTGATCTCGTGTTCTACGGCACCATGGACGGGTGGTTGAAGGCGGCCGATGCCAGAAGCGGCGAGGTCGTGTGGAAGCACAAGGTCGGCTCCGGCATCATCGCCAACCCGATGACCTATACGGGCCCTGACGGCAAGCAGTATGTCGCCGTCCTCTCCGGGGTCGGAGGGTGGTTCGGGGCCATCGTGTCGCTCGACATTCCGCCTGACGATCCGTTCGGCGCGTTGGGTGAAGTGGGCGCGGCTTACACCGCAGGTCTGGATAAAGCCACGACCAAGGGCGGCATTCTCTACGTGTTCGCTCTCAGCGACTAATCACGTACACCTCACGCCGGCGCCGGGGGGCAAACCTCCGGCGCCGTTTTTTTTTGCCATGGCTCCTCAAAGCCCCGAGGATGGCGCGGGGGTGCTCCTCGTGCGCGGATGGACCGCGGGGCCGCGAGCAATGGTTGGTTGTGGCGGCTTGACAGTTGTGGCAGTATTCCATATAGTGAATGTGCCCTTCCGCCATTACACGCCGCGACGAATGGGCACCCAACCAGTCATCGGTGGGCGCTCGAACACTGATGGAAAACCGAATGGGATCCTGTGAACCAAACGAAGGGATTGAAGACAGAGGGAGAACCATGAGCCGAAAGTTGGTAATTCTCACTGGACTGCTCTTGATGATGATCTCCTTACCCTTTCCCCGGCGCGCCTGGGGCGGCGAGTTCAAGGAACTCCGGGTCTGTGGCGATCCGGACAACCTTCCCTTCTCCAATAGGAAGTTGGAAGGGTTCGAGAACAAGATCGCCGCGGTAATCGCCAAGGAATTGGGCGCCGAGCTTACCTATTTCTGGTGGCCGCACCAGCGGGGGATGATCAGGAGGACGCTGCGCGCGGATCAGTGTGATGTCCTGGTCTCGATTCCCGAGGGGTGGGACCCGGTCCTCTGGACCAAGCCGTACTATCGCTCGGGGTATGCCATCGTCTATCCAAAGGATCGAGGATTCCAACTCAAATCCCTGGATGATCCGATCCTGAAGCAGCTCAAAATCGGTGTTTATATCAATTCCCCGCCTGCCGAGGCATTGGCCGAGAAGGACATCGTGAAAAACGTAGTCGGCTACAATCTCCTTTACGACTACAAACAGGATCGTCCTGGAAAGATCATCGAGGACCTCATCGCCGCTGAGATCGACGTGGCTGTCGTCTGGGGGCCGGTAGCCGGCTATTTTGTAAAAAAGCTGAACGCGTCCTACCTTCAAATTGTTCCGCTTCAGGAGGGGGGCCCAGGGACGCCCTTTACCTTCCAGTTCTCCATGGGGGTCAGAGAAGGCAATAAGGCGCTAAAAGCGCAACTAGAGCAGGCGCTCAGCAAGAGACAGGCCGATATCGCGAAGATCCTGGAGGACTACGGCGTGCCTCTCCTGCCCCTCCTGGCTAAGGAGCAGTTTGGTCCGGTGAAGGAACAGCCGGGCCAGATCATCTACCACCGCCTCGATTGAGGCCATCCCATTGCCCTTCTTTCTCTGCATGGGACAGGGTGCAGGATGGGGAAGGCGTGTAACGGGGAGGAACTGTGACGAAGAGGCGTAGCATGTGGCTTCTTGTCGCCATGGCCCTGGGGTTGATGCTTGCGCAGCCTTGGGCCCCGGCGGCGCAGGAACAGAAAAAGCCGAAGAAGGCAGAAGAGCAGACTCAACAGCCAAAGGCTCCCGAGGCTCCAGCCGCTCAGGAACCGCAACAGTCTCAGAAGGCAGAAGAACCGAGTCAACAACCGAAACCTGCTGAGGCTCCAGCCGTTCCGGCGCCGCCACCGGTGCTGGACTTGCCGCCAGGGGTGCCCTGTAACAAGCCTCCGGCGGCTCAGGCGGCGGGGAACCCGAAGAAGCTGAACCCCTGCATGGGAATCCCAGAAGTGCTCCCGGAGGGGAGGACGATCTGGATGGCGACTGGCTGCCCGGGCTGCCACGGCATGGGTGGAGGCGGAATGTGCCCGTCGACCATGGACGACGAGTGGAAGTTCGGTGGCGACGACGAGACCCTCTTTAAGTTGATCAAGGGGACGTATCCAAAGCAGACCATGCCTGCGGTCTTTGGGTTGTTGTTGAAGGATGAGCAGATCTGGAAGATCATCGCCTGGATTCGATCCATCTATAAAGGCGATCCTAGTATGATCGTCTGGTAGCCCTGGGCAGACGGAGCGGCCTGAGCGGATTTCATCGCGAACAATTTTGAGTCGCTCCATCTGTGCTTTCCACACGCATGAAACGCCTCTCGCCCAAAAGGAGCAGAGGCGTTTTTTCCGAGACAAGGGCCTTCCGAGAGGGCAGGGAGCCGCGGCATGGTTGGGCTTTCCGCGCATGAATTGCTGGCCTGGATGGCGCCCTACGTCGAGCGCTGGGGATACCTGCTCGTCGGCGTGACGGTCGTACTCGGCAACATTGGGGTGCCGGTCCCTGAGGAGACGGTTTTGCTGGTGGGGGGCTATTTTGCGGCCAAGGGACTGCTAGATCTCCGGGGCCTGATCCCGACAGCGATCCTGAGTGCGACCGGGGGGGATAGCCTGGGGTATTGGGTCGGGCGCCGGGGTGGGCGAGGGCTCCTTCTGCAGTACGGGGCCGCCCTGGGGATAACGCGCGACCGACTCCAAGGGGCCGAGAGGTACTTCGAGCGCTACGGTGGCTGGACTGTCTTCCTCGCTCGATTCATTGCTGGGCTTCGGTTCATGGCGGGGCCCCTCGCGGGGGCGTTTCGCATGCCCTTCACTCGCTTCCTCCCTTACAACCTGGCAGGGGCGATAGTGTACTGCTCCTCGATGGTCTTCATTGCGTACCTTTCGGCGCCTTTTTTTGATCGCGCGGCCCACCTCATCGCTCTGGTGAACTGGGCTTTGGCGCTCCTCGTTCTCGTGATTGGCCTGGCCCTTGGCGGCTGGCTGCTGTGGCGCCCCGGGGTCCAGCAGGACAATGGGTGAGTGGAATGAGCCATGTGGGAGCAGACCAGGCGGAGTGCTTGACGCGAGATGCCGCGACCTGAAGGTGGCTCAGATGCTTGGTGTTGTAAGCTGGTCGGAAAGATCCTGCTGGGTGGGGGATAAGCGATGAAGCGACCCTGGGCGGTCACGATCCCGGCGGCCCTCCTGTTCGCGGCGCCGCTCCTCCAACTCGCCGCCCTCCGCTTCGGCCTCCTCTTTCTGAACTTCGGCGAGGCGAGCCTCCGCGCCTACCTGATCTATGGCATCGCTGCCCCGGTGGTCGGCTGGATGCTCTGGCGGATGTGGCCACGCGCTCGATTCGCCTTCTACATTTTCGCCTCAAGCGAGCTGATCCGATTCTGGCGGCATGGGCTCGTTCACTGGGAGGTCCCGCTGCTGTACACCGGCTTGATCGCTTGGCTGTACACGCCGGCCGCTCGCGCCGCACTGCCGATGATCCGGGGCACCGACCGCCTCGCCGCCTACGCCCGGCTGTGGCTAAGGCGCAAGCATCCCTCTGGACGCAGTTGACTTGTAGCGACACTGTTGCATGAGCGAGAGCACGCCTGTGCGGCAATCCTGCAGGTAGCAGCTTTTTACGGTGCCTCGTGGACTGGTTGCTCGCGGCGTTCCTCAAGACGTTCGAGCAGCGCGTAGATCGCTGGCAGCACAAGAAGCGTGAGCGCTGTGGATGATACCAGACCGCCGATGACGACGCGTGCCAGGGGGCGTTGAATTTCGGCGCCGATCCCGTGCGACAGTGCCGCCGGCAGGAACCCGACCACCGCAACGATCGCGGACACGATGATCGGTCGGAAGCGGATTTCACACCCTCGCACGACCGCCTCGCGGAGCGGCAGGCCCTGCTCATATGCTTGGCGGATCGAGGAGACGAGCACGACCCCGTTCAGTACGCTGACACCAAAGACAGCGATGTAACCGACCGCCGCGGAGATGTTGAAGTTGGTGCCCCAAAGATACAAGGCGATCGTGCCTCCGATCAGCGCGAACGGCAGGTTCAGCATGATTAGCAAAGAGTGGCCGACCGACTGGAACGCGCCGAAAAGCAGGACGAAGATGATAAAGATCACAAGCGGCACAATGATGTAAAGGCGCGCGAGCGCCCGTTGCTGGTCTTCGAAGCGGCCGCTCCAGACCATGCTGTAGCCTTCTGGCAGCTTCACGGCCGCATCAACCTTCCGCATGGCTTCGGCCACCAGACCTCCCATGTCGCGCTCCCGGGCACTCCACTTGACGGCCACCCGACGAATGTTGCCTTCACGCAGGATCTGGGCTAACCCATCAGTCTTGTTGATCTCGGCGAGCTGGGTGACCGGTATGCGCTCTCCGTTCGGCGCGCTGATCGTCAGGTTCCGCAAGTTCGCGAGCGGATCTCCGCTCTGCGAGAGTCGCACTGCCAGATTGAACCGCCGCTCTCCCTCGAAGATTTCCGTGACGGTCCGACCCTTCGTCGCGGCTTCGATTGCGTCCTGCACGTCCTGGACATTGATTCCGTACCGGGCCGTCGCCCCCCGGTCTACCACCACTTGGAGCTGCGGCTGCCCAACGAGGTGATCGTAGTCGAGGTCCGCCACCCCCCGAATGCCGCTCAGGACGGCAATAATCTCCTTCGCCTTCGCCTCGAGCACGAAAAGATCGGACCCATACAGCTTGATCGCGAGCTCACCCTTCACACCCGCGAGTGCCTCGTCCACGTTATCCTTGATAGGCTGTGAGAAGTTCGTCGTGATGCCCGGAATGCTTGCGAGTGCCTTGTTCATCGCCTCGATAAGCTTCCCCTTGTCCTTGATCTTCCACTCTTCGCGGGGTTTGAGTCCGATGAAAAATTCAACGTTGTCCGGACCATTTGGGTCGGTCCCATCATCGGGCGCGCCATTTTGGGAAACGACCACGCGGGTTTCGGGAAATGTGAGCAGCCGCTCCCGTATCTCATGGATATACGGGCCGGCGCCTTCGAGCGAAATTCCGACTGGGAACTTGACGCGCAGCCAGACATCCCCTTCGTCGAGCTCCGGGAGGAACTCCTTGCCGAGAAGTGTGAACACAAGCAGCGCGAGCGCCAGTAGAGCGCTCGCGCCAAGCAGTGGGATGAGCGGCCGCCGCACGCACCAGCGGAGCGTGGGAAGATAGGCCTGGCGGAGCCAGCGTAAGATCGGGCTTTCGAGATGCGATGGAGGATGGCGGAAGAAGAAGCTCGAGAGCATAGGGATCAGCGTCAAAGTTAGCACCAGCGAGCCGATCACGGCAAGCGAGATGGTCACGGCCATCGGCCGGAAGAGTTTGCCCTCGATCCGCTGGAACGTGAGGATCGGGACGTAGACGGTCATGATAATCAGTACGGCGAACGTCAAAGGCCGCGCGACCTCTATCGCGGCGTGCTGTACCTCGTGGACGACCCTTCGCTCCGCTGGCCTGCGTTCGCTCAGATGGCGGACGATATTCTCCGTCATGATCACGGCGCCATCGACGATGATGCCAAAGTCGATGGCGCCGAGCGACAGCAAGTTGGCCGGGATGCCTCGTAGGTCCATGAAGATGAACGCGAACAGTAGTGACAGCGGGATCGTGAGCGCCACGATGAATGCCGCCCTTATGTTATAGAGAAAGATCGATAGCAGCAAGATCACGAGCGCCGCGCCTTCAATGAGGTTCCGCATGACAGTTGTCACTGTGGTCTTCACGAGTCGGTCGCGACTGTAGTACGGGCGCATTTCCACCCCGGGAGGCAGAAACTTCTGAATCTCCGCGATCTTCTGCCGCACGCCGACGATGACCTTGCCAGGGTTCTCCCCCTTTCGCATGAGTACGATGCCCTGCACAAGATCGTCCTGATGATCGCGGCCGAGCACGCCGAAACGAATCGCGTGGCCGATGCCGACCTTGCCGATGTCGCGGATGCGGATCGGCGTGCCCTTCTGGGCCGCGACGACGATGTTCTCAATGTCACGCGTAGATCGTAAGAGACCGATTCCTCGTACCATCAGCGCGTACTCGCCCTGCGAGATATAGCTCCCGCCGGCATTGGCGTTGTTATTCGAGATGGCGTCGAACACCTGCTTCAAGGTCAGGTTGTAGGCGCGTAGTCGCCCCGCCTCGACCGTAACCTGGTATTGCTTGATGCCGCCGCCCCAGGAGACAACATCCACCACGCCGGGGACCTTCCGGAATTCGCGCTCGAGTACCCAATCCTGAAGCGCCTTCAGCTCGACGAGCGGCATCGTCTTCGATTCGATCGTGTAGCGGTACACTTCGCCGATGACGCTCGCCAACGGCCCGAGACCGGGCTTCGCGTCCGACGGGATTTCTGCGTGAGCAATCCGTTCCTGCACCTGCTGGCGCGCCCAGTAGTTGTCGGTCCCGTCTGCGAAAAGGACTCGGATGTTCGATAGGCCGAAGTTCGAGATCGAGCGCAGGAACGTGATCTTCGCGACCCCGTTTAACTCCTTTTCGAGAGGAATCGTGATATGGCGTTCGACCTCTTCAGCCGCATGACCAGGCCAGAGCGTGATGACGTCAACCTCGATGTCGCCGACATCAGGGTATGCTTCGATGGGGAGGCGGTAGAAAGACACAATTCCACCGACTGTCAGCAAGAGGGCCAACGCCAGCGTGATAAAGCGCTGATGGAGCGCAAACGCAATGATCCGTCGGATCATTTTGCCGTCTTCTTCAGGAGGATGCTTCCTGTACTCACCACCCGGTCCTGGGGGGTGACCCCGTCCAGCACCTCGACGAAACCGTCGAAGTCAGAGCCCAGCTTGACAGGGCGCCGCTCGTACTCGTCCTTCCCCCTGGCGACGAGCACGAACGTCTCGTCGTTCCCGCGCTGGATGGAACTCTGGGGCAGCGTCAGTATCTTGGCGGCCCCGATCACGATACCGACCTTCACGAACATCTCGGCCTTGAGCACGCGTCCTCGGTTTGGAAGCACCGCGCGGACCTTGACCGTCCGTGTCTGGGGATCAACCGATTCGCTGATATAGGTCACCTGCCCTTCGTATCGATCGTTCGGGCAGCATGGCAGCGTAACTGCGACCGCCTGGCCGAGGCGCACCTTCGGCACGTCGGGCTCGTACACGTCTGCCAGCACCCACATGGTGCTGAGATCGGCGATGGTGAAGAGATTGGGCGGTGTGTCGGACTGACCATACGCGACTACCTGTCCAGGGCTGACGTTCCGCTCGACAATGACGCCGCTACGCGGTGCCGTCACGACGACTGTCGTTGTGACATCCGCTCGCGCCGCAATGTCCTTGAATTGCGCTTCCGGTACGCCGAGGGTGCGCAGGCGGGATGCCGCACGCTCCCTTTCAGCCGCGGCCTTTCGGTAGTCATTCTCGGTCTCGCGAAGCTCCTTCTGCGCGATGGCCTTCATCTGGAATAGCTCGCGCGCGAGTGTGACGGCCTTCTCGGAGCGCTCTAGGTCAGCGACAGCCTTGGAATAATCCGACTTCGCAGTGCCGAGGTCAGGGCTGTCGAGCAACAGGAGCCGGTGACCAGGCTCGACGACGTCGCCGGGGCGCGCGAGGACCTCAGCAACGCGGCCTGTGACGGGAGCGTTCACGCGGACAAGCCGCTCCTCGTTGAACTGTACCTTTCCGGTAGTCTCAAGCACCTGCGTCCGGGTTCGGTACTCGGGCGTTGTGATCTTCATGGCATCTACTGTGGGGCCAGGCGACTGCGGCTCCGGCGCGGGCTTCGCCGGCGCGGTGGACGATTTAGGCGAGCCGTCGCCGCACGCGGCGAAGATCGCTGTGATGAGGAAAAGGACGGGGAAACGGGAGCGCATGCGAGTTCTCCGCTAGGCTGTCGGCACAAGACGACGGCAGATGAGGAAGCCGGTCATCTGGCTACGTCCGTTCCCACAGCCGCGTTAAGCTGGTGAAGGTTCATGAGGTAGCTCGCCAGCGCCTGACGGTAGGCCAGTTGCACCCCATGGTGGGTTCGCTCCGCCTCCAGCAGATCCAGAATGGATGTGGCGCCACTCTTGTACGCAAACTCGACGATCTCCCTGGACTCCTTTGCCCGGCCGAGATAGATCAGCTCGTAGAGCCGAACCCGCTCCCGACTGGCCCGGAGGGTGGAATAACTCAGCTCCACGTCGCTGCTGATCTGGTTGCGCGCGGCCTCGGCAAGTGAAACGGCCCGGATCGCCTCCGCTTTGGTCCTGGCGATCTCCCCCTGGTTACGGTCGAAGATCCGGAGAGGGAAGTTAAAGCCAAACCCGACGCTGTTTTCTTGAGAGCCTCCTGGGAAGAGCGGGTTGATCCAATTGGGCAGCCCTGGCTCGGTATGGTGGTAGCCGACCGCCAGAGAGACATCGGTATAGCTATTGGCGACGGCCAGCCGGATGTCCGCCTCGGTTTTCTTCTTCAAGGTTTCGGCCGAGCGGAGGTCGGGGCGTTCACGGAGGGCAATGGCCTTCAAGTCGCTTAGCGACACGTCGAACTCGGTGAACTTGAGCTCGCCTTCGATATCAAAGTCCTCCGCCAGGTCCGGGGAGGCCAGGAGTGTCCTCAAGGTCGTCCTGGCCGTTTTCAGAGCCAGGGTAGCGTCCTGCACGTCGTTTTGAAACTGGAGCTTCTGGAGCTCGATCTTCAGGAGATCGGCGCCCGAGATGTCGCCCTTCTCAAACCGGACCCTGTTGATATCTTCCACCTCCTGAAAGTTCCTCAGGTTGTCCCGTGCCAGCTCCAGGTTCGACTTGGCCAGCAGGGCGTCCGTAAACGTCTTTCTGACCTGGAAGATCAGGCCTCGCCGTGCGTCGGAAAAATCGCTGGTGCTGATGTCGGTGGACAGGTTCGCGCTGTCGATCCGGCGCTGGCGCTTGCCACCACGTTCGAAGAGCTGGGACACTCCAGCCGTAAAGTCCTGCGATGAACTCACGAAGACCGGGTTTGGCCGGAGCCCGGCGGTTACCTCGTTGGCCTTGGCGGAGGTGATGCTGAGGGCCTGAGCGCGAAGCGTCGGGTTACGCTGGAGAGCCAGCGCCACTGTCTGCTCCAACGTCAGGCTTCGGATCTCGGCGGCGGCCGCCCACAGCGGCAACACAGCAACTGCGAGGGGCGCTGCCCACATAAGGGGGCGGAATGGCGTCATCTCGACCTCCTTCCTTTCGCGGGTCGTGGTGGTAGAGAACGGAACCGTGGTTTGAAAACCGAGGCTAGACCGATCGTCTTGCGGGGTCGCTTCCACGTGCCAGGGACGCAGGCTCCCGCTGGGTAGCTTTGCGGGTGTGGACTCTGAGGTCGCGGGAAACTGAAACAAGGGCGGGGCGAGGACCGAGAGAGGTGAGCCGCCCCCCGTTGTACAAGAGGGCGCGCGAAGACTCTGTCCACGGTGCAGGATCGTTCGTTGCGGGGGGCCTGACCTCACCGCTACAGGTAGGCATCACCGCTTCGAAGCCGCAGACCTGAGCGTGCTCCTTGAAGCTTGATCCGTCGATGTCCAACAGGTCAAATAGGACATACGAGGAGGTGACGATCAAGCAAAGGCAAAAGATCGAGGAGAGGTGCTGAAGGCAGAAACGTCGCATAGAGGGCCTCCTAACGTTTCGACCTAATAACACCCTCCCCACACCCTGTCAAGCTTTTTCTCGGCCTTAGAGGGCTTGACGAGCCGAGAAGGAAGCTGGTATTATTAGTGGGTACGTGTCCAAAATAGGGGCGTTTTCCTGAGGGGTGAAGGTCATCGTTCATGGAAAAAAGAGGTGCGGGCGGGAAAATCACGTATCGGTGTCTTGCCCTCCTCGTCTTTCTGTTTGTGTACCTCCCCCTTGATGCCTTTGATGCCGATGCCACCGATACCTTCGATGGGGGCATCGTCCAGGTCAGGGTGCAGGCCGGCGATGAAGCGGTGAATTCGGCCCTCCAAGCGGCTGTCATCTTGCAGGAGTTTCCCAAACCCTTCACCGGTTTGTGTGCCCTGACTTTAGCCTTGGGGCCGATTCCCTCATTCTTCGTCCTACGCGAATCTCTGCCCCTTCCACGCTCCGACGACCCGCACGTCGCCTCGCCCGCTTCTGCCAAGCTGCCTGTTCATCCTGTTCTCGTGTAGCTCAATCTCGTATCGTGTGAGTGCTGCCTGCCGGGATGACGATCCTGGTGCAGGGAGAAGGTGGTTCAATGAAGAGCTGGCGGAAAGCCTTCTTCGTTCTTGTGGCCCTCGGCCTGTTTTTGGCTGGGGTAGGCGTGGCGAGACTGAATCTCTGGGGGCCAAAGGCCAGTCCCGTTTCGCATCGGGATCGGGGCCAAGTTGTCGGTCAGGCCCTTGCCCCGCCGACCGGCGGGGTCGAAAAGGATCGCACCGTCGAGCTCCCTCTTTCGGTTCGCGAGAAGATCGGGCTTCAGGCGGAGTTCGCCGAGCTCCGCGCCATTGAGGAGGTCGTGGGAGTGAATGGGATGATCGAGAGCCATCCTGATCTGACGGTTGCGATCAGTCCACGGATCGAGGGAAAGATCGTCAGCGCCTGGGGACTTCCAGGAGACCGTGTCGAGAACGGCCAGAAGTTGGTCGAAATCCGGAGCCTTGAGCTGGAAAGCCTTCAGACCGATCTGATCCAGGCCTGGAATCGGCTCGGGCATGCTAACACTGATCTGAACCTTTCCCGCGAGCTCACTGCCCGGAAGGCCATCGCCGTCAGAGACCTTCTCAGGAAAGAGATGGAACAGAGGCAAGCCGCCCGCGAGGTGGAAGGGTTGGAGGCCCGCCTGCGACTGATCGGCATATCCGAGCATGAGATCGAACGGATAAAGAGTGCTTCGCGGGGATCACCCTTGGTGGTTCTCCATGCACCCATCGCCGGAGTGATCGTCGAGCGGAACGTCATCCTTGGGGAGACGGTGGGACCTGGAAAGATTCTCTTTCGAGTGGCCGATTTGAGCCGTGTCCTCGCAGAGGGCGAAGCCTTCGAATCTCAGGTGGCGCTGTTGCGTCGCGGCCTGCCCGTTCGCCTGACAGTCACCGCATTTCCTGGCCGAAGGTTCGAGGGACGCATCACGAACATCGGTTCTGGGGTCGATCCGGAAAAACGGACGATCCGGTTCCTGGCGGAGGTCGAGAATCCTCTGGGAGCTTCACTTCAGCCGAATATGTTTGCCCAGATGAGCGTGGTGGTGAGAGAGCGATCGAAAGTCCTGGCAGTTCCCCTAGCCGCCATCATCTCGGGCGATGGCGAGGAAGTGGTCTTTGTCGCAACCGAAGGCGGGTACGAGCGCCGCCCTGTCGCCCTTGGGCTTCGAGACGACCGGAATGTGGAGGTGAGGGGCGGACTCGCTCACGGCGAGCGCGTCGTGACCACCGGGAAGCGGCAACTCGAAGCTCTATATCAGAGGGGCGTCACGGGCGGGCCCCGCCCCTCCCCACGGGGTGAGCCAGAGGCTGAGACCGACTAGGGCGAGTGCCCAGGGGGACTCAAGAGACAAAAATGTTTGACGCGCTTATCGGATGGTCGCTCCGCAATCGGCTGCTGGTCCTCGTAGTATCGTTGCTCGTTGCGCTCGCCGGCGCGATCAGCGCGAGGGACCTCACGCTCGATGTCTTCCCGGAATTTGCCCCGCCCCAGGCGGAGATCCGAGTGGAGGCCCCGGGATTCTCAGCCGAAGAGGTCGAGGCCCAGGTGACAATTCCCCTCGAGGCAGCCCTGAACGGGATGCCGAATGTAAGGGTGGTTCGCTCCACCTCAAGCACTGGACTCTCGGCCATCACGGTTGTGTTCGATTGGGGGAGCAACATCTACCTCGAGCGGCAGCTCGTGAACGAGCGGCTTCGCCTGGCGCGGGAACGGTTTCCCATGGGGGTGGAGGAGCCCGTCGTGCTTCCAGTCATGTCTTCTCTGTCCAGGCTGGTGATGTACGGCCTGACATCGGAGGCTGGCGGCGATATTCAGACCGATCTCGCGCTTCGGACCTTCTCCGAGTGGGACGTTAAGCGGCGGCTGCTGGCCCTCCCCGGCGTGGCCTCCGTCGTCTCCATCGGCGGCGGGGTCAAGCAGTACCAGGTCCTGGTGAGCCCACAGAAGCTCCGGGATCAGCAGATCAGCCTGCAGCAGGTGGTCGAGGCAGCGAAGCGGTCGAACATCAACGTCCCGGGAGGATTCCTGCTGGCTTCAGATCAAGAGTACGTCGTCAGCGGGCAGGGGCGCATCCGCTCGCTGGAGGACCTGCGGAACACCGTCATCGCCTCGCGCAAGGGGATCCCGGTCACCCTCGCGCAGGTCGCGGAACTCCGGCTGGGTCCGGAGGTCAAGCGCGGCGACGCTAGCCTGAATGTGAAGCCGGCCGTGCTTGGGGCTGTCTTCAAGCTCTACGGGGCCGATACCCTGACGACGACCTACCGGGTGGAGGAGGCGCTCAAGGAGCTTGAGCGGTCGCTCCCTCCGGGGATTCGGATGCACCACACCGTTTTCCGGCAGGCCAATTTCATCGAGGCTGCGGTGCAGAACCTGCGCGAAGCCCTCCTGGAGGGCGGCCTCATCGTTCTGGGGGCCCTATTCCTGTTCTTCGTTAGCCTCAGGCCATCGATCATCAGCTTTTTGGCGATGCCAATGTCTTTCTTCCTCACGTTGGTCGTGTTGCGCGCGACCGGCATCGGGATCAACGTCATGACCTTGGGAGGCCTCTCCATCGCCATAGGGGAGGTAGTCGATGACGCCATCATCGATGTCGAGAACATCTTCAAGCGCCTTCGGGAGAACCGACAAAAAGCGACGCCGGACCCGGCTTTGTCTGTCATCTACCGGGCATCTAAGGAGATCAGGGGGTCAGTCGTCTATGCGACGGTCATTGTCTCCCTGTTCTTCTTCCCTGTCTTTTTCCTGTCAGGGCCGGAGGGAAGGATCTTCACACCTCTGGGGTTGGCGTACATCCTCGCTATCTCGGCGTCGCTGCTCGTTGCGCTTACTTTAACACCCGTCCTCTCTTCCCTGCTGCTCTCCAGGGCTGAGGAGCGATCGGGAGGTGAGGGGGCCGTGGTGGCCAGGATCAAGGCGTGGTACGCAGTGATCTTGGAGCGGACCCTGACGCATCCCGGCTGGGTGGTCGGGGTTTCGGCCGGAGCTCTCGCTGTGGCGCTGGCTCTGCTCCCGTTCTTCGGCCGCGCCTTCCTACCGACCTTCAACGAGGGGAACCTGGTGATTCGCACGGATGCGCCACCCGGCACCTCGTTGGCCGAGTCGATGCGGCTGGGCCGCCAAGTCCAGGGGACGCTTTTCAAGTACCCGGAGGTGGTGTCCGTGGGCCAGTGGACAGGGCGGTCCGAGCTCGACGAAGATGCCTCCCCGGTATACTCCAGCGAGCTTTACGTCATGTTGCGGCCCGGGGCGAGGTCCCCTGCCGGGCTGCTCAGAGCTATCCGTCAGGATCTGCGGGAGATCCCAGGCCTCACCTCTGTGGTGAGCGCCTTCGTTGGTGAGCGGATCGACGAGGTCCTCACCGGGGTCCGCGCCCAGGTGGCGGTCAAGATCTTCGGCCCGGACCTAGGCGTGCTTCGGGAAAGGGGGCGACAGGTTAAGGGGATTCTGGAGGGGATCGATGGGGTGGCCGATCTGCGTCTGGAGCCGCAGGTCGCCGTGCCCCAGCTCGTGATCCGGATCGACCGTCCGGCCGCTGCCCGGTACGGCCTGAAGGCCGAGGAGGTCGCTCGGTTTATCGAGGCGGCGTTCAGTGGCACGGTGGCGTCGCATGTCCTTGAAGGACAAAAGAGTTTCGCGCTCCTTGTCCGCTTCGATGACGATTCGAGAAGGAGCGTGGACGCCATCAAGAACGCGCTGATCGATACCCCTGGCGGGCTGAAGATCCCATTGGGCCAGGTGGCGGACGTGGCATTTGAAGATCGGCCCTATCTCGTGAACCGCGAGAACCTCTCCCGCCGGATCGTCGTGCAGTTCAACGTGGTAGGCCGGGACCTGTCGAGCGTCTTACGGGAATCGAGGAAGCGGATCGCTGCCGGGGTGAGTCTCCCGCCCGGTTACTTCATCGAGTACGGCGGGCAGTATGAGAGCCAGCTCCGCAGCCAGCAGACCCTGCTTTGGTTGGGCCTCTTGGCCTTTGGCGGCGTCTGCCTCCTCCTCGTCCAGGCATTCGGGTCTGCGAAGGCCGCCCTCGTGGTCCTCGTCAACCTCCCGCTCGCCCTGATCGGCGGGGTGGGCGCTGCGTTTCTGACCGGGCGCGTCCTCACGGTCTCCTCCCTCGTTGGCTTCATCGCCCTGTTCGGGATCGCAGCGCGTAACGGGATTATCCTGGTGACCCACTATCAGCGGCTCATCCGCGAGGAGGGGAAGACCCTGGAGGAGGCGGTAATACAAGGATCGATGGATCGGGTGAGCCCGATCATAATGACCGCGTCCGTGGCAGCCCTTGGGTTCCTCCCGCTCCTCTTGGGCGATCCGACTGGGAAGGAGCTCCAGCGGCCCTTGGCATGGGTGATCCTTGGCGGCCTCGTCACCTCGACTCTCCTGAATTTGGTGGTAGTCCCCACCCTGGTACGCCGATTCGGGCTGGGGAATCTGTCCCGCGAAGAGGGCTCCTCGGCAAGCTGAGGCTGCCGAAAAGATGCTAGTCAACCAAACCCCTACTGTTACCCTACCTCGGATGAGGCTTCGGCGGCCTGCAGCGAGCTCAGTCGAGTCGATCTCAGCCGAGCGCTCGTCGCAGGCTCCAATGAGGGAAGGGAAGGTTGGATTACGGTGGTCTACAGGGGCGAGCTGATCTAATAAACGTTGACTTCCTAGGGGGGAGACGGTAAGCTGTGGGGCCTGATCAACCCTTGCCTCGGATGCGAGACGATGAGGAATTCTTGATGCGACGTGGCGGCGGTCTCTTTGTGAGTTTGGCCATTGTCTTCTCGCTTGTTTCGCTCCTGACTTCACAGGTCTCCGCCCTGAACGATGTCGGCCTCCCGATTCACCCCAAGGCGATCCCTTCTAGCATCGTTCGTCAGTCCGGGAAGGGAGAAGGAACTAACTGGCTCATCGTCACCTTCAAGGCTAGAGCACCCTATGAAGAGGTGGTGGAATACTACAAGCAGAAGACCGGCGGGAAGGTCCAGACATCTAAAACCGTCTCCGAAAAGTTTCTGAACACTCTCATCCTATTTGCCAAAACCCCTCAGGACCAGATCAACGTCAATATCAGTAGTGCTGTTGGAAGGGAGCTGACTGAAGTTGAGATCTCCCGCAACTTCGTCAGGCCGTGAGCTGCTGGCCGGCGATTTTCTATCTGGCGACTGGTCCGTAACCGGAATTCATCTAGAGTCATCTCGCTGAGGAGGAAAAAGGGTTGACACAAAGTCACTTTTAGACTAGTTAAAAGGGGTGTTTGTGGCAGACCACAGGCAGCTATTTTCTTGGGCAGCAAACCTTAACCGGTAGCGAGGAAAGGAGGATCTCCGATGCGCGAAATCATGGTCGGCGAGTCGTTGGTGGGTGATGGCAACGAGGTGGCGCATATCGACCTGATGATTGGCTCGAAGAACGGTCCAGTCGGCGCGGCATTCGCAAGTCGCCTCGCCGGTCAGACCTCGGGCCACAATGGCCTATTGGCATTGCTGGCCCCGAATGTCCCCGCGAAGCCTTCGACCGTGATGTTCAACAAGGTCACGATCAAAGGGCCGACACAGGCGGTTCAGATGTTCGGTCCCGCCCAGGCGGCCGTGGCGAAGGCAGTGGTGGACAGTGTCTCCGAAGGGGTCATCGCAAAGAAGGATGCCGAAGACCTGGTGGTGGTTGTCGGCGTCTTCATCCACTGGGAGGCCACGGACAACAAGAAGATCTACGACTTCAACTACCAGGCGACCAAAGAGTCGATCCAGAGGGCGTTGGCTGAGCGACCTTCCATGGATGAGATCCTGGCGCAGAAGGATAAGGCCAAACATCCCTTCGCGTGATCCGATCAACGGCTACGACATCAGGTAGATCTAAGGGGCTGGTGGTCGAGGTCCGGAGGTCACGCCAGGGCGCGTAAGCGGCCTGATCGGTCTTTCGCCCATCAGCTCCTTTGATCTTCTCAGCATACCAAAAGGTAGTCCGCCCGAAAATCCCCCTCACTCCCGCGCCCTCAACTGAGCCTTCGTCCCGAGCTCAGGCCGAGCGGCTCGTCGCAGGCTCCCCTAGCAGGGAGAAGGATGAGCCGGGGGTTAGCTTGGTGTGGAAGGGAGCCGCAGGGCCCATGGTGATGGTGAACAACGATGATACTTCCGCCAATTGACGGTTGGGTCGATGGCCTTGGTGAGGGCCTACGGCAATGGAGCGAAAACACCTTCTCTATTTTTTGACCACTGATCCCCATCCCAGTCCATTTGACATCAACATGGCGTACGATGCGGGCTTCCACGCCGTGATGCCGTATGGGAATGTGACTGAGGAGTCGGCAGGCCTCCTGGTTCAGGACATCATTTTCTCCAGAGGCCCGAAGGGAGCCAAATTCTCGGCGATCTTCATCGGGGGTAACGATGTCGAGTTGGCTGAGCGGGTCCGCGAGGCGGCCATCAAGAACATGTTCCCCCCGTTTCAGGTTTCGATGATGATCGATCCGAAGGGAGCGTATACGACTGCCGTGGCACTTGTGGCCAAAGTCGACAAGGCGCTGGGGGGATTGAAGAAGAAGCGGGTGGCCATCCCCGGTGCGACAGGACCAGTTGGGAGGGTTGCGGCCGCCCTATGCGCCAAACTTGGTAGTGAAGTGCTCATTGGCTCCCGACAGTTGACCGCTGCGGAACGCCTGGCGCATCAACTGTCAGAACGAGCGGGTGGGGTCGTCAAGGGCGCCCAGATGGCGACCGATGAAGAAAAGATCTCGCGCCTCCGGGATGCAGACGTGATTCTCACGACCGGCAAGGCGGGGGTGCAGATGATTTCGGAAACAGTCCTGAAGGCTCTTCTACCCGGGAAGGTTGTGGCCGACGTGAATGCTGTGCCTCCCACAGGTATCTATGGCCTCTCGCCAAACGATGAGCTGAAGGAGATCGCTCCCGGCATCAAGGGGATCGGAGCACTCGCCGTCGGAGTCTTGAAGTACGATGTGGAAATGGAGATGCTGGAAGCCATCCGGACCTCGGAGCGGTTCACGGTGCTTGACGAAAATGCGGCCATGGAGATCGCCAGGAGGCGCCTCTCCGCCTAGGCGGCTGGCCTGAGAAAAAGGACCTGGCATGGGGGTACAGGGGAGGGTCGTCATCGTTACCGGAGCAAGCCGGGAAGGCCAGGTGGGGGAGTTTCTGGCGAGGGCCTTCGCTCGGGAGGGGGCGAACCTGGTTGTGGCCGCCAGAACCGAGGCGAACACGCGGCGGATTGCCGAGGCGATAAAAGCCGCAGGTGGCCGGGGGATCGGAGTCGGGGTAGACGGCACGTCGGAGCCGGATGCGGCGAGGTTAGCAGAGCGAGCGCTGGCCGAATACGGAAAGATCGATGTACTCGTTAACCTGGCTGGAGGGCTGACCAAGTACGGTCCGACGGCGGAGCTCTCGGCCAGAGATTGGACCGATGAGCTGAACAACAACCTGACGACCGCGTTTCTCTGTTCAAGGGCGGTCATCCCGGCCATGACCAAGGCGAAGTCTGGAAAGATCATCAACTTCGCCTCAGTGGGCGCGTTAACACCGATGGCCCAGATGGCGGCGTATAACTGCGCCAAGGCCGGCGTCGTTGCCCTGACAAAGACGCTGGCCCAGGAGCTGAAGAAATTCAATATCTACGTCAATGCTATTGCGCCTGGGCTGATCCGGACCAAGTCGAACATCGAGATGATGAAACCTTCGCCCGAGGATCTGGACAAGAAGTGGGTCAGCCTGGACGCGGTGGCCAATGTCGCCCTTTTCCTGGCCTCCGAGGCCTCTGACGGGATCACCGGCCAGGTGATACCGGTTTATGGGAAAGGGATCTAACCTCCTGAGATCAGTCGCCGAACGTGCGGCAATGAAATTCAGACGGAATGAGCGGCTGATCCGGCTGGGCCTGCTTCATGGGCATGTGAAGCCGCATCAGTCTTTTGACCTGATTGGTTGTATGGTATGATTGTTTTGCAGATAGGGGTGAGCATCGGGTGTCTGAGAGAAGGTTCACGCTGATCACCGGTCGGACGACGAAGCAAGGACGGTCGATCCACCTGGGCAAGGACGCTAAGGAGTTCCTGGACGAGATTTCGACGTTGCAGATGAACCCTAAGGATATCGAGGCCCTCCAGCTCCAGGACGGGGATCAAGTACGGTTGAAGACACCACACGGTTCGACGGTGGTCAAGTTCAAGAAGGGAGATATTCCCCAAGGCCTGGTCTTTATTGCCTACGGGGGATTTATCAATGCCCTTGTCGGCTCGGATACCCAGGCCACCGGGATGCCGAATTCGAAAGGGATCGAGGTGGAGGTTGAGCGGTATGGCTGAGGCAGGTGCCGTGAAAGAGTTAACAAAAGAGTTACGAGTCGTGACAGGTGTGACCTGCCCCTTCTGCGGCGTGACCTGCGATGACTTGGAAGTGCACGTGGTGGATGGCAAGATCAAGGAGGTGAAGAATGCGTGTGTCCTCGGCAAGGACACCTTCATGCATCACCTGGAGGGTTGGGCCACGCCGAGGATCAAGGGGAAACCAGCGACCGTGGACGAGTGTATCGACGCCGCCGCGGAGATCCTGGCCAAAGCCAAGTACCCCCTCATCTACGGCCTCGACTCGACGGAGTTGAACGCCCAGCGAAGGGCGATCGAGCTAGCCGACTTGATCGGCGCCAATATCGACCACACCTCCTCGGTCTGCCATGCGCCGAGCCTGCAGGCGATCCAGACAGTCGGCATCTCCAGTTGCACTGTGGGGGAAGTGAAAAACCGGGCCGATCTGATTATCTTCTGGGGGTGCAACCCGGCAGAGGCCCACCCCAGGCACCCCACCCGGTATTCGGTGACGGCCAAAGGGTTATTCACGCCAAAGGGAAAGAAGGACCGGATGGTTATCAACGTGGATGTCAGGCCGACGCCGACCACTCGGATGGCGGATGCCTTCATCCAGATCAAGCCAAATACCGACTACGAGATCTTCTCCGCCCTCAGGGCCCTGCTCAAGGGCCATGAGCTGGAACACACCGAAGTGGGGGGGGTGGCGATCGACGAGTGGAAGACCCTTCTAGAGAAGATGAAGAGCAGCAAGTTTGGGATCCTCTATTGGGGGATGGGTCTCACCATGAGCCGTGGCAAGTACCTGAATGTCGTCGCCCTCCTGACGTTGACCCAGGAGCTCAACCGCTTTACGAAGTTCCTGGCTGCGCCGATGAGGGGTCATGGCAACGTGGTCGGAATGGCCCAGGTGCTGACCTGGCAAACGGGCTACCCCTTTGCTGTGAACATGAGCCGCGGGTATCCTCGATTCAATCCCGGAGAGTACTCGGTGGCCGACCTGTTGGCCCATGGAGAGGTCGATGCCGCGTTGATCGTGGCCGGTGATGCCATCGGAAACTTTCCGGCGAAGATGGCCGAGCATCTCCAGTCGATCCCGGTGATCGCCGTCGATCCCAAAGAGAGCGAGACAACCAAGGTCGCCACTGTGGTGATCCCGACAGCTCAGGCCGGCGTCGCCGCGGGGGGGATAGCCTACAGGATGGACCATATACCCCTGGTCATGAAAAAGGTCGTGGACTCGCCCTACCCGTCGGATCGTGAGGTCCTGGAACGGATCATTGCAAAGGTCTCGGCGATGAAGAACGGTGGCAAAGGCGGGCCCGCGCCAGCCGGTAGAGCCAGAGACTGAATAACTATGGGGCGTTCCCTCAAGATCGTAGGCGGTGAGGTCTACGATCCAGCCAACGGGATCAGCGGGGCCGTCAAGGAGATCTGCGTTCAGGACGGCAAGATCGTAGAATCTTGCAAGGGACCCGCCGAGGTCATCGACGCGACGAACCTGGTCGTGATGCCCGGCGGGGTCGATATCCATACTCACATTGCCAGCTCCGCCGTCAACGCTGCCCGCGGGTTCAGGCCTGAAGACCACCGGCACCGGCCGATCGCCAAGAAGCCTGGCCTCAGATCCGGCGTCGGCTTCACCATTCCCTCCACCTTCGCCACCGGTTATCTCTACACCAAGATGGGCTACACCACGGTAATGGAGGCGGCCAATGCCCCGATCGGTGTCCGCCACACGCATGAGGAGTTGATAGATACCCCGATCCTGGACAAAGGGCTCTACATCCTCATGGGGAACAACGAGCTCATTTTGAAGTACCTCAAGGCTGGCGAAATGGAGAAGGTCAAGCGGTACGTGGCTTGGCTCCTCCGGTCGCTGAAGGGGTACGGCATTAAGCTGGTCAATCCGGGCGGGGTGGAACAATGGAAATACGGGAAGGATGTGGAAGGGCTGGATGACAGGGTCTACTACTGGGACGTCACGCCGCGCCAGATCCTGAAGGCGCTTTCCTGGGCCAACGAAAGCCTTGGGTTGCCCCATCCGATCCACCTGCACGCCAACCGCTTGGGAATCCCCAACAACTACCTGACCACCCTGGAGACAATGCAGGCCCTCGAAGGCTCCAGGCTCCATATGGCGCATATCCAGTTTCACAGCTACGGCGGCGAGAACTGGGCCGGGTTCTCCTCCAAGGCGGCCGAGGTGGCCGAGTATATCAACGCCCATCCTCACATCACCACAGATATCGGCCAGGTCGTCTTCGGCGATGCCACCACCATCACGGCGGACGGGCCATGGCAGTACCGGCTCTACAAGCTGAGCAAGAATAAATGGTACAACCAGGACGTGGAGGTGGAAACGGGGTGCGGCATCGTCCCCTATGTATACCGCGAGAAGAACTACGTCAACGCCATCCAGTGGGCGATCGGGCTGGAGCTCTTCCTTCTGATCCGTGACCCATGGCGGGTTTCCCTGTCCACCGATCATCCCAACGGGGGCGTCTTCGTCTTCTACCCCTGGGTCATCAAGCTGCTCATGGATAAAGAGTTCCGCGGTGAGATGCTCAAGCGCGTACACAAGCGGGTTTTGTCGGACACCACCCTGCCCAAGCTGGACCGCGAATACACCCTCGCCGAGATTGCGATCATTACAAGGGCCGGCCCGGCCAGGACGTTGGGGCTGACTCACAAGGGGCATCTGGGGATCGGAGCAGACGCGGACATCGCCATCTACTCCAAGGATAGCGACCGGGAGCAGATGTTCGAGCACCCCGTCTATGTCCTCAAGGACGGGGAGACGGTCTTGCGAGAAGGTGAGATCATTGCAAGTCGGACCGGGAAGACCCTGTTCGTCGTCCCGCCGGAGGTGGGCGAAATGGACCCTGCCTTCAAGACCGAGTTTGAGAACTTCTACACGATCGAGTACGAAAACTTCCCGATCGACGTCGAAGACATCCCCAACCGCGAGGCGATCCCCGCTGGAGCTGCTCGCTAACCGGAGCCTGGTTGGTCCCTGGAATCTCACGGAGCCTCAATGGAGATCAATGGCGTCCCCATCGATGAGACGTACGCTGAGGCGTTCACCATGCACGCCAGCCGGGTGCTCATCACTGCCATAAGCAAGCGATGGGCGTTGGAGGCGGCGCAGAGCATGGCGGGTTTCGGCACCTCAGTCATCGGCTGCGGTTGTGAGGTTGGCATCGAGGGAGTCGAGCCGCAGGAGACCCCGGACGACCGCCCCGGCGTGAATGTCCTCCTGTTCGCCCCCTCGAAAAAGGCTGTCCAAGAGCAGCTCATCAACCGGATCGGCCAGAGCGTCATGACCTCCCCTACCTCGGCCTGTTACAACGACCTGGAGGCGGAGGACCGCCTTCCTGTGGGGGGCAAGCTCCGGTTCTTCGGGGACGGATATCAGATCAGCAAGCGGTTGGACCCACCGATCATCGGGAACGGGAGCCGACCCAGACGCTTCTGGCGCATCCCCGTGATGGACGGAGAGTTCATCGTGGAGGATCGTTTTGGCGTGCAGAAGGGGGTGGCTGGCGGGAATTTTCTCCTGTTGGGAAGAGAGCTGCCGGGTGCCTTGCAGGCGGCGGAGCGTGCGATCGAGGCGATGCGGAAAGTGAAAGGTGTCATCATGCCGTTTCCCGGCGGCATTGTCCGAAGCGGGAGCAAGGTTGGCTCCCGTTACAAATTCCTCACTGCCTCAACCAACACTGCCTTTTGCCCATCGCTGAGGCGGCAGGTCCAGAGCGAACTGCCGGAGGGGGTCGGGGCGGTCCTCGAGATCGTCATCGACGGTCTGACGCCGGAGGCGGTAGGAGAGGCGATGCGGGTCGGTATCCGGGCCGCCTGCGGTCCTGGCGTCGTAAAGATTTCCGCCGGGAATTACGGCGGGAAGTTGGGGAAACATCACTTTCACCTCCATCAGCTCCTATAAAAACAGTTCCGCGTTCCAGGTGCCGGGTTCTAGGTTTCAAGAAACCTGGAACATGGAACCTGGGACTTGGAACTCCATGGAGGGAAGCATGCCTCCTGTCACCCTGTGCGTAAAAGAGGTCCTGACGAGTGTTCCGCTCGAGGCCGAGTCGATCTCCCCTGACCTCTTCGCCGACCGGAGCCGGGAGGAGATCGAGGCTCTGCCCGTCGCCTTCGGGAACGAGGCGCGCCGCCTCGGCGACTTCTTTCGGGTGGATGGAGAGCGGTCGGAAGAGATCGAGGTAGAGGGCTCTATCGAGCGGGTGAAGTGGGTCGGCTCGGGAATGACGCGGGGCCGGATTGTCATCCACGGCGATGTCGGGATGCACGCTGGCTCGTACATGCGGGGCGGGGAGATCCTCGTCGAAGGGAACGCAAGCGACTTCCTGGGCGTCGAGATGGAAGGCGGGCTGATCCGGGTCAAGGGGAATGCAGGGCATCGTGCTGGAGCCGCCTACCGCGGAAGCAAGTACGGCATGCGCGGGGGGATCATCCTGGTCGAGGGGAACGTCGGGCATGAGGTAGGCGCTTACATGCGGCGCGGTCTCATTGTGATCAAGGGGAACGCCGAGGACTTTCTCGGGGCAAGGATGGTGGCCGGGACGATCTGCCTCTTCGGCCGGGCAGGCCTGAGGACGGGAGGCGGAATGCAGAAGGGGACCATCGTCTGCATGCACCCTGTCGAACTGCTGCCGACCTTCGCCTACGACTGCACCTACGCCCCGGTCTTTCTTCGGATTCTGGTCAAGGGGCTGAAGCGCCTCGGTGTGCAGGCCACCCCTGAGCAGGCCTCTGGCCTCTATCGGCGCCATCATGGGGACCTCGCTGATGTGGGGAAGGGCGAGATCCTGATTGCCGCCTGAACAGGGAGCAGCGATGTCGGTCAGTCTGAATCGCCTGGCTGGCGAGATCCTCGACCGGATGTCGGATCAGGCGCAGGTACTCGGGATCTCGGTCTCGATCCTGGCGAATGGCGCGAGAGTCGCCGATCTGGGGGTGAAGGCGCCAGGAGGCCTGCTGGCAGGGAAGGGGCTCGCCGAGATCTGCCTAGGCGGGCTGGGCGAGGTGGCGTTCCTGCCGCTTGGCTACGGCGATTTTAGCCTCCCGGGTGTCAGCGTCGCGATCGACGGCCCCGTGCTCGCCTGCCTCGGCTCCCAATACGCCGGTTGGAAGATCCAGCGTGGGAAGTTCTTCGCGATGGGGTCAGGCCCAGCAAGGGCGTTGGCGAGGACCGAGGAGCTGTACGCGAAGATCGGCGTGAAGGATGAAGCCGACGCGGCGGTGCTGGTCCTGGAGAGCAGCCGCCTGCCCACCGAAGAAGTGGCCGAGTATGTGGCCGAGAAATGCGGCGTCAAGCCGGGGCGGGTCTCGCTGGCGGTCGCTGCCACGCGAAGTCTGGCTGGAGGGGTGCAGATCGCCGCACGCTCCGTTGAGACCGCCATGCACAAGCTCCTGGAGTTGGGATTCGATGTGGCCACGGTACTGAGCGGCTTCGGGACCTGCCCCATCGCCACGGTAGCCGTGGACGACCTGGCAGCGATCGGGCGGACCAACGACTGTGTCCTGTACGGCAGCGAGGTCTTCCTGACGGTCTCGGCCACCGACGCCGAGATCGAGGCCCTCATCGATAAGGTCCCATCCTCATCCTCGCGCGATTACGGCCAGTTGTTCGGCGAGCTGTTCAAACGCTATGATGGTGATTTTTACAAGATCGATCCGTTTCTTTTCAGCCCGGCCAAGATCGCCATCACCAACGCGGCCAGTGGCCGGACCTTCAGAGCCGGGTGCTTCAATGCCGAGCTGCTCCGGGCCTCCCTCCTCGGGTAACCCCCCTCTCCAGCCTCCCTCCTCTGCGCCGAGCTCTATCCATGAAGATTGGGATCCTCGCCGATAGGCGGGGGTGGCACGTCGAAGCCCTCGCCAAGGCGCTGGCGCGCCGTGGGTCAGAGGCCGACTTTCTGCCGATCACGCGGCTCGTGGCCCGGACCCCGGGTCCGCCGCTTGTCAGCATCACCGGCCGGCCGCTCGAGGCCTACGACGCCCTCCTGGTCCGGACCATCCCGGAAGGCTCCCTGGAGCAGATCATTTTCAGGATGGACGCGATCCACCGGCTGGAGGCGACCGGGGTTCGGATCATGAACCGGCCGACAGCGCTTGAACGAACGGTGGATAAATACTATACCTCAAGCGTGCTGGCCTCCAGCGGCTTTCCGACGCCGCGAACGGTGGTGGCCGAGGGGTTCGACGAGGCGATGGAGGCGTTTCGTGAATTCAGCGACGTCATTGTCAAGCCGCTCTTCGGCGCCGGCGGGCGGGGGATGGTGCGGATCAGCGACGCCGAGATCGCCTACCGCACCTTTCGCGCTCTTGCCCTGACACGGAATATCTTTTACATCCAGGAATTCGTCGCTCACGGTGATCACGATCTCAGGGGTCTTGTGGTAGGGGATCGGGTAGTTGCAGGCATGCGCCGGCGATCGGCGGGATGGCGGCATAATGTTTCCCAAGGCGCGCGGCCGGAGGCGTGTGTCCTCGATGAGGAGGCGACCGGCCTTTGTCGCGGGGCCAGTCGGCTTCTCGGGACCGATTATGCCGGCATCGATCTGCTGAGCACTCGGGAGGGCTACACCGTGGTGGAGGTCAACAGCATCCCGGGCTGGTCAGGCCTCCAGAAGACCACTGAGATCGACATTGCTGGCGTGATCGCCGACCACCTGCTGAATCAACTTGGACGCTAACCAGGATGATGAAGTGCGAGGTCCGACTGAGCTTTCCCTAGACCCTAGACCCTCTACCCTAAACCCTGATAAGGTCTCCCTCGCCGCCCAATTCGCCTGCCTGCTGGAGGTCAGCACCGCCAAGCCCGGCAACGTCAGCCGTTTCGCCGATTTCTCCGACACCACCTACCACGATTTCCTTGTGAGTTCCGTCATTTTAGGGTTGGAGCTGGGGAAGGCCGCGACGGCCACGACCGGCTCGTTGATTCTCGACGTGGTGCGGGAGACCGACCGGCTCGTCGGGCGGAACACCAACCTTGGCATCGCGCTCCTCTTCGCACCACTCGCCAAGGCGGCGCTGCTTGGGGGGCGGAGACCGCTGCGGTCTCGCCTGCATGCCATCTTGGCCTCCCTGACTCCAACCGACGGCCAGAAGGTCTACGAGGCGATTCGCCTCGCCGGTCCCGGCGGCCTCGGGGAAGCGGAACACTTCGATGTCAGGACAACGCATGGCAGGGTCCCGCTCCTGGCCGCGATGGGGAGCGCGATGCAACGGGATTCGATCGCGAGAGAGGACGCCAGCGATTTCGAGAT
>Ga0209515_10001413_pt1 | contig 40446 bp, 43 predicted proteins | sample Subgroupgradi54m_FD_187454 | JGI IMG/M metagenome (GOLD analysis project Ga0209515, IMG submission 187454) | Subsurface groundwater microbial communities from S. Glens Falls, New York, USA - GMW60B uncontaminated upgradient, 5.4 m (SPAdes)... ... | reverse complement strand
GTTTCAATTATGTTCCTAAAGCGCCGGGCATCACTTCTCTAGTGGATTGGATAGTAATAAACACCAAAGTATTTAATTTAAAACCCAACGAATCAAAAGAAGTGCCATTTATCATTAAGGTGCCGGCTGACGCCAGTCCCGGCAGCCGTTTTGCCATTGTCTTTTTTGCCACTGGCTCTCCGGCAGAAAAAGGAGGAGGCCAGTTAAATGTTTCGGCCAGGGTGGGCGCTTTGGTGTTTTTAACTGTGCCCGGAGATTTCAGGCAGACCGGCGAAATTTTAAATTTCAGAACAAATAATAAATTTCTTTATCAAAGAGAACCGGTTGTCTTTAAATTTGATTTTAGCAACACCGGCACGGTTTATTTTGAGCCGAAAGGCGCCATTACCATAACCAACATCTTTGGGAAAACCACAGACACCATACCGGTTGAAGGCCAGGTTGTTTTGCCTACCGGCTTGCGAACCATTACCGCCGCTTGGCCATACGCCGGCTGGCTTTTTGGAATATATAAAGCTCATTTAGCTATTAGCGTTACCGGTAAAGGCGATCTTGCTATTGCCGACACCATGATTTACGCTTTTCCGTTTGTTCCATCGCTTGGCGCTTTGGGTGTATTGATTATTCTTATTTTGCTGTTCTGGTATATTAAAAAGAATTTTAAATTCGCGATTGTTAAAAAGGAAACGGAACCAATTCAAAATCCAAGAGACAAAAAACTATAGCAATAAAAGCTGACGCTTTATCAAAGTTTTACTACCCAGTATAATGGGATTATGATTTCGAAATTCCGTTATTTTTTAATATTTCTTATTTTTTCCATTTTACTGACTGCTTACTACTTACTGCCTGCCAGTATCGTTTTAGCCGACAGCGGCGGCGTAAGGTTAACGGTTACGATCCTTTGCGGTAATGGAGTTGTGGATACTGGCGAACAATGCGACGGTTCGGATTTAGCCGGCGCCACTTGTGTCAGCCGCGGCTTTACCGGCGGCGCTTTAAGCTGCAACGCCAATTGCACTTTTAATACGTCTGCTTGCACGTCTGCCGCGCCGGCGCCTTCCGGCGGAGGAGGTGGCGGAGGCGGAGGTGGCGGAGGTGGCGGCGCGGTTTTACCACCTTCAACCGCTGTTACTTTTTCGGGGAGAGCTTACCCCAAGAGCACCGTAACACTTTTAAAAGATGCCCAAGTCGCGGCTTCAACTGTTGCCGGTCCGGACGCCAATTTTCAGGTATCGCTTTCCAATCTTTCGGCGGGAAATTATATTTTTTCTATTTACGGCGAGGATAAAGATGGCATTCGTTCGTCGCTTTTTACTTTTTCTGTAAGCGTCACTGCCGGCGTTACTACTAATGTCGGCGGCATTTTTATCGCGCCGACTATTGCGGTCGATAAAAGCGAAGTGAAACGCGGCGACAATATCACCATTTTCGGCCAAGCGGCTTCTTCGGCCGATGTTATTATTTCAGTTAATTCCAACGAAGAATTTTTTGGGAAAACAATATCGGACAAAAACGGTGTTTATTTATATAATTTTGACACTTCGCTAGTTGATTATGGAACTCACATTGCCAAATCAAAGGCGTCAATCGGTAATCAATTGGTAAGCAGTTGGGGTAACCTTGTTAGTTTTAGAGTTGGCACAAAAAATGTTTTAGCGCCCAAATCGGTTAAAAAAGTTTTAAAAGGCGATTTTCAGGGCAACGGCCGAGTTAATCTAGTCGACTTTTCTATTGAAGCTTATTGGTATAAAAGGCCAAATCCTCCGGCTAAATTTGATTTAAACGGTGATGGCAAGGTTGATCTAATTGATTTTTCAATTATGGCGTATTACTGGACGGGGTAGTGAAACTTTGATTTGTGTTTTGCACAGCAAAACACAAAATGCCAAAGGCAATCAAAGTTCTACTACCCCGTGGACTGGGTGTTAAAAATTTATTACTTTCACTACCCGGTGGACCGGGATAATATAAATATATGTTTAACTACGTTTATATATTACAAAGTTTAAAAAATGATAGTTTATACATTGGTTATACAAAGGATTTAATAAAAAGATTTAAACAGCACAATAATGGAATAGATGAGTACACTAAAAAATATATGCCATGGAGATTGATTTTTTACGAAGCATATTTAAACGAGAAAGATGCTAGGAGAAGAGAAAAATATTTGAAAACAAATCAGGGTAGTAGATTGTTAAAGCGTATGCTTAAAGAATATTTTTATAATAAAAAGCTGAAAAATTAATGACTAAATTTTCAAAACTAAAAATTATTATTCTATTTTCTATTTTCTATTTTCTATTTTCTTTGCAGGCCAGTGCGGCAAGTTTGAATTTAGTTTCGCCAGTTCCGGAAATCGGAACGGGGCAGGAGTTTAGAGTTGATTTAATGCTTGATACGGAGAGCCAGGATGTAAATGCGACTCAAGGCAAAATCGTTTTTCCTAAAAACAGCCTTGAACTTAAAGAAATAATAGATGGAAATTCAGTCATAAATTTATGGGTGGAAAAACCTAAATTATATATTCTAAATTCTGAATCCTACGTTTCGTTTTCCGGCGTTATCCCCGGCGGGTTTAGCGGCGTTTTGAGTCCTTATTATAAAGGCGAGAAACCGGGCAAGGTCTTCAGCTTGGTTTTTGTCGCCAAAACCGAAGGAATCGGCAGTATTGAAATAAAAGATGCCAAAGTTTTATTAAACGATGGCAAGGGAACGCCGGCGGAATTACGAATTATGAATTACGAATTACGAATTATGGGTTTGCCAATTCCTAATTCCCAATTCCTAATTCCTGATTCTAAAAAAGACGCCGATCCGCCGGAACTTTTTACTCCGGAAATTTCTCGCGATCCGAATATTTTCAATGGCAGATGGTTTCTGGTTTTTGCGGCGCAGGATAAGGGCTCTGGCATAGATTACTACGCTATACATGAAAGCGCGCGAACAAAAGAAGCCGCGCGAATAAACACGAAAGATTGGACCGTAGTCGAGAGCCCGTATATTTTAAAAGACCAAAAATTAAGAAGTTATATATATATAAAGGCGGTTGACAAAGCCGGTAACGAAAGGTTTGCCGTATTGCCGCCGAAATTCGCGCCTTGGTACAAAAAACCCATTGTGGATATAATCCTCGGTCTCATTGGTCTAATCGTGTTATTATTAATAGTAAGATGGCTGTTGAAATTGCGAAACAAAAAACACTAAATATCACTAATACAAAACTAAGCGTTATCAAAACCATTTTATTAGTGGCTGTTAGTCTTATATTTATTGCTTTTAATATGCAAGTGGCTGATGCTGCGAACCTGTATTTTTCCCCGTCTTCCGGCACTTATTCCGCAGGGCGCAATTTTACGGTAAATATCAAAGTTGAGTCATCTGCCTCAATGAATGCCGCTTCCGGTGTTATTGTTTTTCCATCAGATAAACTGGAGATATTAAGTGTTTCTAAAACCGGTTCCATTTTTAATTTATGGGTCCAGGAGCCGTCTTTTTCCAATAGAGAAGGCAACGTCCGTTTTGAAGGAATTGTTTTAAATCCGGGTTTTAGCGGCGATGGGAAATTAATTAGCGTAACTTTTAGGGCTAAATCGGCAGGTGAAGCCGGATTAAATTTTTCAAGCGGTTCGGTTTTGGCAAATGACGGTTTGGGCACAAATATTTTATCAAATTTGGGAAGCGCTGATTTAACATTGTCAGCCGGTGCCATTTCGACGCCGGAGGAAGTTGCGGCGTCAAGCCGCTTGCCGTCAAAGCCGCTAATTAAACATGAGGCAAAAGATAAAAATGGAGAAATAATTTTAGTTAGGGATTCAGAGAGCCCAGAAAAATGGGTTAGTAGCAGATATAATAAATTATCTTGGGCAATTCCCTCCGGAGTTACCGGTGTTTCCCTTTTGTTTAACGACCGGCCTTCGTCAAACCCCGGCTCCAAGTCCGATGGATTTTTTGACAATAAAATTTATGAACGTCTTGATGATGGAATCTATTATGCCCATGTTCGCTTTATCAATTCTTTGGGCGCTGGCCAGATTGAACATTTTAAGTTAATGGTTGATGCAACGCCGCCCGAGCCATTTGAAATTATTTTGCCTGACGGAAAAGTGACTGCCAATCCAACGCCGCGGATAAGATTTGAAGCGGTTGATAACCTTTCCGGCATTGACCGATACGAAATAAAAATAGATGATGGCGATTGGTTTAACGCGGCAACGTTAAAAACTGCCTCATATTTGTTGCCAAAACTGAAACCGGGAGAACACCAAATTTTTGTAAGGGCTTACGACAAAGCCGGTAATTATGCCGAAGCCAAAGAAATTATCACGGTTTCGCCAATCGCTTCGCCAAAAATTACCGAATATCCTAACAATATTATTTCTCCCGGCGAGAAACTGATAATAAAAGGTGAGGCCTTGCCGAAAGCGACGGTGGAAATTCATATGAATAAGCGCGGCAAAGAACCGATAATATTTAGTGCCACAGCTGATGAAAAAGGAAATTGGGAGGCAATATACGAAAACATAATTCCTTCCGGCGCTTATGAAGTTTGGGCAAAACAAATTTTAGACACTGGCGCTGAAAGTTTGCAAAGCAATACGGTATATATCGGTGTCAATTCCTGGTTCTGGCGCGCTTTGCAATGGCTTAAAAATATCGGCGGAATAATAATTATCGGCTTGCTTCTGGTGGCAGCTTTAGTTGTCGCGGCGTATTACTTTATTCATCATTTCAAAATGTGGCGGATTAAATTGCGGCGGGAAGTACGTGAAGCCGAAAGCGCCGTATCTTCTGGATTTAAAAAATTGAAAAAAGAAATAAAGGGCGGCAAAACCGCGTCAAAAGTTATGAAGGACATGTCAGAAATTGAAAAAGATATAGAAAAAGAAATCAAAGATATTGAAAAGAGATAGGAGAAAAGGGTAGAATGTAAAGAGTATGATTAGATTTGAAAATATCAGCAAAATTTATAACAGCCACTCAACGGCGTTAAAAGACGTTAGTTTTGTTGTTAAGCCCAGTGAGTTTGTTTCGGTGGTGGGGCGCTCCGGAGCCGGAAAATCCACTCTTTTGAAGCTTTTAATCGCCGAAGAAAAACCGACCAAAGGCCGGATTTATTTTAACAGTAAAAATATTCTTGAAATGAAATCTTCCGAGCTTCCCTTTTTAAGGCGGCAAATCGGCGCAATTTTTCAGGACTTCAAGCTTTTGCCGAATAAAACCGCTTACGAAAACGTGGCCTTCGCGATGGAAGTTGTCGGCAAGAGCGAAAAAGAAATTAAAAATGATGTTCCTAGAGTTTTAGATCTTGTCGGCTTAAAAGATAAAACCGGTAATTTTCCCCGCGAGCTTTCCGGCGGCGAAAAACAACGCGTTGCCATTGCCCGGGCCTTAGTGCACCGGCCAAGTGTTATCGTTGCCGACGAACCAACCGGAAATCTTGATCCGATTAACACCTGGGATATTATCCGGCTTCTTATAAAAATTAACGAGCTTGGCACAACTGTGATTTTAGCGACCCACGATAAAGAAATTATTAACGCCTTAGAGCGGCGGGTAGTAAGCTTGGAAGGCGGCACTGTAACGCGGGACGAAAACCCCGGGCGTTATATTTTAAGTTAAAGTTATGTTTTTAACATTAAATCGCATAATAAAATCTGGACTTCTGAATTTTTGGAGAAACGGCTGGCTTTCAACGGCCACGGTTTTGATTATGACAATCGCGCTTCTTGTGTGGACCAGCATTTTTTTAACTAATGTCGTTTTAACTTCGGTGTTGGGTGTCTTGGCGGAAAAGGTTGATATCAGCGTTTATTTTAATCTCAATGCCAAAGAAACTGAAATTTTAGCTTTAAAATCGCGGCTCCAAAGTTTAAAAGAAGTGACCAGCGTTGATTATATTTCCTCACAAAGGGCTTTGGAAATTTTTCAAAAACGCCACGCCGGCGATGAAATTCTTTTAAAATCAATTAATGAACTTAGCGACAATCCGCTTGAAGCCAGTTTAAACATTCTGGCAAAAGAATCAGCTCAATATGCCGATATTGCCTCATACCTTAATCGCGATGAATACAAAGGACTCGTTAGCAAAATAAATTACACCGAAAATAAAGTCGCAATTGACCGGCTTTCAAACATCATCGGGGTAATGCGCCAAAGCGGCCTTGCGGCGAGCTTAGTTTTGGCTTTTATCGCGTTTTTAGTGGCTTTTAACACTGTGCGGCTGGCTATTTATTCTTCGCGGGAGGAAATCACGGTAATGAAACTGGTCGGCGCTTCCAATTGGTTTGTAAGCGGCCCGTTTATAGTGGAAGGGGTTTTGCACGGCATTGTTGCTTCGGCTTTTTCGTTTATGGTCATTATTCCAACCATCAGCATTATAGGGCCGAAACTGTTCAATTTTTTACCGGAAATAAATCTAATTCAATATTTGGGAAACAATTTTTGGTCGCTTATCTTATTCCAAACTTTAGGCGGCATTATTTTAGGCGTTTTCTCAAGCTGGTTTGCGATACGGAAATATTTGAAAGTTTGAAAATTCGTACATTTTGTGATAAAATAAAAACGGTTCAATTTGAACCGTTTTTATTTTGCGGGGTCATCTAGCGGTAGGATACATGACTCTGAATCATGTCACCTTGGTTCGAATCCAAGCCCCGCAGCTATTTGACTTTCTAATAAGTATATAGTATAATGAGATTACTCAGGCAGTAACCAATTCCACCCATTCAAACACAAGGAGGATACAATGAACGCCACCGAAACGGGAGTATGCAGGCATGGTCATCGGGGCTACTGTGGTTTCTGCGTAGCCGAGAAGGCGCCGAAGTGCAAACACGGCAATGTCTTCTACTGCGGATTCTGCGAGGCCGAGAAGAGCAAGACCGCCTGAGCAACTAACCGCCGTCGTAGCTTCGCTACTTCGGCGGTTGCTCGTTTTATTAGTTAGAAACACTCACTAAACAGGTTCTAAAGATTTCCATTGCCCGCAGCTATTGACTTTAATCATGAATTGTGATATATTGTAAATACAGTCTGGAATTAACCGGGCTGTATAAAAGGAGGATTGGCTATGGCAAGCCACCACCCGCAGTTCCTTCCAGATAGGCTTCTCCAGGCAGCGATTGAAAGGTCGGTGTCTGAGAAGCTCGGTACACTCTTCCGTGAGCTCGGCGAGCTCACTAAGAGCATGACGACGGCTGACGCCAAGGAGGCCAAACTCATGATCTTGGAAATGGTGCGGAACTCCAGTGGGGAGTTCTACACCAAGATGATGGCTCGCATCGAACGGCAAGAGGCCCAGCCGGAGTAATTCCGTCCCGCTTCAATGCTGGACGGAGAATAAGAATCCGGTTCGCTCACCAGAGGGTCGCACTCACGTGCGACCCTCTACCATTTTTAATAACTGATAAATTTGTGATAAAATAAGTTCTAAAGATTTCCATTGCCCGCAGCCAATTATTCTAAAATGAAAAAGTTATAATTAAATAATTTAGATATGAAGTACATTATAATAGCTATTTTATTATTAGCTTTGGGAGCAATATTGTATTTTGCCGTCATTAGTAAAAGCGGATCTACGCCGATAAAAACGGATGTTGGCGGGAAATCAGCGCCTATCAGCGACAAATCCGCAAATTCCGCTTCTACAGTAAAAACTATGGAAAACGGATTAAAAATTGAAGATATAAAAATAGGTAGCGGCACCGAGGCAAAAGCCGGAAATAATGTCACGGTTAATTACCTTGGGACGCTTTTAAACGGAACGAAATTTGACAGTTCGTACGACCGCGGACAGCCATTTTCGTTTCTCCTTGGTGGGAGGCAGGTAATTCCGGGCTGGGACGAGGGGCTACTGGGAATGAAAGTCGGTGGAAAAAGAAAACTCACAATTCCTCCGGCTCTCGCGTATGGCGAAAGAGGAGTGCCGGGCGCGATTCCAGAAAATTCCACTTTGGTATTTGAAGTGGAACTGCTCGGAGTAAAATAGTTAACTTAACCGGCTATTAAAACAAAAGGGAATCAAGGGAAATCGAACCGCTTCCTAAAATAACAAGAGCCAAAGCCGCGGCAAAAATCAAAAGATCAAATTCTTTTTCAGAAAACTTCTGCTTCATTTTTACCGTAAGCATAATGACTGCAAATTCTATAACTACAAGAAGCGCGACCCATTGAGTCAAAAATCCCAAGGCCAAAGCCACGCCGCCGACTACTTCAAGCAAAGCTACAACAAGTGCCCAAAATATTGGGAAAGGAAAACCCATGGAACCCAGCCAGCCCGCAAATCCTTTTAAACCGGGATTTGGGCCAAAAAGTTTTGGCCAGCCATGGCGGATTAAAATAATTGAGAGCGCAAGACGTAGGACTAAGGGCACAAAACCAACATAAGGGGAGAAGATTGCTGTTAACATATTTTTTTTTGTCTTAATTTATGATTTAATGATAATATAATTATGTATTTTAATTATACAACATGGCGGACGCAAAGCAAAAAATCGTAATCTTGGGCGCTGGTTTTGGCGGCCTTTTTGCTTTAAAAAGTATTTATAAAAATGTCAAAAACTGGCGGGACTACGATATTTTAATAATAGACAAAAATAATTATTTTGTTTTTACTCCTCTACTTCATGAAGTGGCAACCGGCGGCATTGACCCGAGTGACATTGTTTTCCCCATTCGCTATCTTGCCAAAGGCAATACCGAACATCTTGAAGTCGAAGTTTTTAGCGTTGATATGCTTAAAAAATCTGTTATTACGAGTAAAGGCGAAATTTCTTATGATTATCTTGTAACGGCGCTTGGAGCGGGAACTAATTTTTTCGGCATTCCCGGCGCGGCCGAACACAGTTTTACTCTTAAAAATATTGAAGACGCCCGACGCCTTAAAAATCATTTAATCCATATTTTCGATGAAGCTACGATGGAAAAAGATCTGTCAAAACAAAAGGACATTCTAAGAATAGTTTTTATAGGCGGCGGCGCCACCGGCGTTGAACTGGCCGCTGAAGTCCAAGAGTTTTTAAAAGAGATTGCTAAAGAATATTCCCATATTTCTTCCGACGCCGTTGAATTTTATTTAATTGAAGCGGGGGACAAGCTTTTACCGATTTTTCATCCAAAATTTTCGGAGCAGGCGCTAAAAATCTTAAGTAAAAGAGGCTTTAAAATTATTTTTAAAGATCCTTGTGCTAAAATTGATTCTAATGGCATTACTTGTGTTTCTTTAAATGAAATAAAAAGCCGGACTGTTATCTGGACTTCGGGCGTCTTACCTTCAACCGTAGTGATGACGCCGGAACCCGAAAGACAAAAATGCCGAATTGTTGTTGAGTCGTCTTTAAATTTGAAAAATTTTCCGGAAGTTTTTGTTTTGGGGGACCAAGCAGCCGTTGTCGATAAAATATTTGGTGTTTTGCCGACTTCCGCTCAAGTGGCAACCGAAGAGGGAAAATTTATCGGTAAAAATATTGCACGGCTTATTTCAGGCAAAACTCTTTTAAAATTTCATTATTTTCACAAGGGAGATTTGGTTTCGGTAGGCAAATGGAAGGCCTTGGCGCAAATCGGGGGAAGTTTTTGGCGATTTAGCGGACCGATAGCGTGGCTTTTGTGGAGATTTAACTATCTTACCAAGATGCCCGGATTTTTCAAAAAAATCCGCCTCTTTTTTGACTGGTTACTGTATTTTGTTTCCAAACGTGACATCGCCGAAATATAATTATATAATAGTAAATAGTTTTCCTCGCGCGCTCAGTCGCCCAGCGGCGACCTTACTGTCCGTCCTTGGTATTTTATTCAAATGCTTTGCATTTGAAACCGTGCTAAAATACCTGCGGAAGCTTCGGAAAACTATTTACTATTAAATTTCATTTGACCAATATGGCTTTTGATTATAATAAATTACCAAAACCTGAACAAAAAGTTTTTTTAATCGCTTTTATTTTACTTTCGTTTTTCTTAATTTTTGCGGGTTTAAATCAGATGGTTTCGGCATGGTTTAATTTTCGCAATGCCGGTGCCACCAATGTTTACCAGACGGTAAGTTTCGCGGGCGAAGGCAAAATTAAAGCCGAACCGGATACCGCGAAAGTTGATATCGGCCTTATCACCGAGGGCAAGGATTCAATTGCCGTCCAGAATGAAAACTCCAATAAGATGAACGCCGTTATAAAGTTTTTAAAAGATGAACAAAAGATTACCGGTGAAGACATTAAAACCAACAATTATTCTCTTTCTCCTAAATACGATTATATTAAAGGCAAGTCAGTTTTGGCGGGTTACGTTCTCAGTCAAACTCTTACGGTTATGGTCCGCGATTTGAGTAAAATCGGCAAGATTCTGGACGGTTCGGTAGAGAAAGGCGCTAATCAAATAAATTCCGTTTCGCTTTTTGTTGATAAGCCGGAAGAATTAAAAAATAAAGCTCGCGAAGAAGCTGTAAAACAAGCAAAAGAAAAGGCCAAATCAGTCAGCCAGATTGCCGGATTTCGACTTGGTCGTTTGGTTAATTTTAATGAAAATTTATCGGGCGAACCGCCGGTATTTTATGAGGCGCTGGGGAAAGGCGGTGCCGCGTCCGCTCCGCAGATAGAGCCGGGGACTCAAGAAATAAAAGTTAGTGTTACGCTTACGTATCTAATAAAATAAGGTCCCGCGCGCGTTAAAATCCGGAGATTTCTAAAATATCGCCTTCAATTATTTTATTTTTCTGCGAGAAGCCGGCGTTAACCTCAATAGCGAAACGCGCCGGTTCTTTTGAAGTGTAAACTGGGCAGATTATGGTATCGGGCGCGCAGGGTTCCATGGTCGTTACTTCGTTAATGTGGCCATTAGTATCAATGAACATGATTTCAAGCGGAATCAGTGTGTCTTTCATCCAGAACTCTCTAACTTTTTCATCCGGGAAAATAAAAAGCATTCCGGAATTTTTGGGGAAAGAAGCGCGTCCCATTAATCCTTGTTTTTGCTTTTCTGGCGTTTGCGCATACTCAACGCGAATCTTAACCGGGCCGGCGCCGGTGTAAATGGTTATTGTGTCGCGTTCCGTGTATTTCTGATATTGCTGGTAAATCACTATACCCAAAAGTGCTAGAGCAATAATTGCGGAAAGCGTTATAAACGGACGTTTTGAATCGATAAGCATTATTATTTCAATTATTCCATAGTTTGAGTTAAAATTAAAACAATGGCTTTTTTAACCGAAAACAAAAAAACCGTTTGGCTATTTTCCGTCGGGTCTTTTTTAAACGATCTTGGCTACTACGCCATTATAACTATCTGGCCGATTTTCGTTACCTCGATTATCGGTGCTTCGGTTACTTTTTTGGGATTTATTGATGGCCTCGGCGACGCTTTCGTATCTTTATCACAAGCCGGTTCCGGTTTTTTATCCGATAAATTAAAAAAACGGAAAGTTTTCATCTGGCTCGGCTATTTTTTCGCGTTTGTTTCTCGAATAGTTTACGCTGTTTCTTACCAGCCGTGGCAATTGATCCCCGGAAAAATTTTAGATAGAGCCGGTAAAATGCGCGACGCCCCAAGAGACGCCATTGTGGCCGATATTACTCCTCGCGAAAAAAGAGCGGCAGCGTTCGGAATGCTTCGGGCGGCCGATCGAGGCGGAGCTGTTTTAGGGCTTATTTTGTCTATTTTACTTGTTGGCTATTTTAGTTATCGGCAAATGTTTCTTCTGGCGGCGATTCCGTCTCTTATCGGTAGTTTTATTGTTTTACTTTTCGTCCGTGAACACGCGCGCGCCGACCATCTTAAACCGGAATTTTCATTTAAATTTGTCAGCCGCGATCTTAAAATTTTTACTTTAACTTCCGTGATTTTTACTTTGGGAGCGTTTTCCGATTCATTTTATATCTTGGCGGCAAGCAAGCTCGGTATTTCTTTGAAATTCGTGCCATTATTTTTTCTTGCATTTTTATTTTGCTCTTCGATATTTGCCATCCCTTTTGGCAAGCTTTCCGATAAAATCGGCCGGCTTTTCGTGGTTGCTACGGCGCTTATCTTGTTTATAATTGTTAATTTAATTTTCATATTTTACAGTTCTTTTTGGATGATTTTTCTCGCGTTTACAATTTATGGCATTCACAGCGCGGCCTATGAAGGAAATTTAAAAACTATTGTTGCGGAGTTCGCGCCCTCTTCTTTAAGATCCAGCGTAATCGGCAGTTTCCAGATGTTAATTGGCCTTATAGCATTGCCGGCATCGCTTATCGCCGGCATTTTGTGGGACGGCATTGGCCTAAAAGCGCCTTTTGTTTTGTCATTAGCGCTTACTATCATCGCGCTTATTCTTTTATTTTTCGTCCGCGAACCGAAAGAAGTATAAAAAGGTCATGGGTCATGGGTATAAAAAAGCAACCAGTTTAGTGGTTGCCATGATTGGATAGTTTTTTAATGAACTCAACAGGTGCTTCGACGAAAATGACATTTGCAAGAGCGATGAATAGAGGCAAAGCAACGATTGTAACAGTGATTGCGAAAATTGTCTGAATCATTCCAGCCTCCTTCGTTGGCGAGTGATTTACTTTTGTAGGTTAGCATAGGACAAACATTGAGTCAATCATCACGGTGTGTTGAGAAGTAAGGGAAATGCCATGGCAAAAATTGATTTTTTAATTAATTTCATTCATTATTATTAACGATGAGCAATATTTCTTTAATTTTATTTTCAATAATTATCGGAGCGGTTTTAGGCGGCTTTATTTTTTTTATTTTAAAAGGCAGAGGCGGTAAGAAATCCGAATCGCAAGATTTCATTTTAATCCAAAATCAAATCAACGAAATTACTAGAACGCTTGACCGCCGGCTCGGCGAATCTCATCAGGTAATTCAAAACCAATTCAACCAAAGTGCTAAGATTGTAAGAGACGTTACCGAACGTTTGACAAAACTTGATGAAACCAATCGCCAGGTTGTTAATTTCGCTGATCAGCTCAAGAATTTGCAGGATATTTTAAAAAATCCCAAACAGCGGGGGATCTTGGGCGAATATTATTTGGAAACAGTTTTAAAAAATGTTCTGCCGCCCGGCGCTTATAAAATGCAATATGGATTTAAAGATGGAAGCATTGTTGACGCCGTAATATTTATTAAAGACCGCATTATTCCCATTGATTCCAAATTCAGTTTGGAAAATTATAACAAACTTCTGGAAGTTCGCGACGATTCGGAAAGAAAAAAAATTGAAGAAATGTTCAGGAACGATCTGAAAAATCGCATTGATGAAACATCAAAATATATCAAACCCAGCGAAGGGACGATGGATTTTGCTTTTATGTTTATTCCCGCCGAAGCTGTTTATTATGATTTACTGATAAATAAAGTCGGATCAATAACCGCGAGGGATCTGATTGAGTATGCTATTGTAGATAAAAAAGTTATAATAGTTTCTCCGACTTCATTTTTTGCTTATCTTCAAACGGTTCTTCAAGGACTTAAAGCACTTCAAATCGAAGAATCGGCAAAAGAAATTCGTGAACGGGTGGAAGAGCTCGGACGGCACTTGGGAAGCTACAAAACATACATGGAAAAATTGGGGAATCATTTGGGGACGTCGGTCAGCATGTACAATCAGGCGAATAAAGAATTTCTCAAAATTGACAAAGATGTTTTAAGAATTGCCGGGGAACCGATTGGCGTAAAACAAAAAGTATTGGAAGCTCCTAAAAATGAAGACGAAACATGAAAAATCACATTGTTTTAGATATTGAGACCCAAAATTTATTTTCCGACGTCGGCGGGAAAGAAAACTTAACCAAGCTTTCGCTTTCCGTTGCCGGCGTTTACTCTTATGCCAGTAATTCGTTTTTGACTTTCGCCGAAAATGAAATGCCGCAATTCGCCAAACTTTTAGAAGAAACCGATCTAATTATAGGATTTAACATCAATCATTTTGATTTGCCAATTTTACAGAAGTATTTATCCGTGGATTTAAACAAAATTCCGGCTCTTGATATTATGAACGAAGTTATCAGTAAAATGGGACACAGAGTCAGTTTGGACGATTTGGCTTCCAACACTTTAGGAAAAAGAAAAAGCGCGAACGGACTCATGGCGGTTCAGTATTGGCGCGAAGGAAGAATTGATGAACTTAAAAAATATTGTCTTGATGATGTTCGCTTAACGCGAGATTTATACGAACATGGTTTAAAAAACGGAGAAATTAAATTCACGGCTCGCGATGCCAATCTGCCGTATATAAAAACTATAAGGGTTGATTGGTCCAAATACTCCGATTTCCGGGTCGAAACCGCGTCTTATAAAGTTCAGGGCTTGTTTTAACCGTAATAATTGAATATGGGTGAAAATTTTTTAGATAAAATAATAAATGAAAGCTTCAATCGCGAGCCGTATACCAAGAGAAGCTGGTGGGCGACCGATTTAAACTCTTGCTTAAGGGGGGCTTTTTACAGGCGGAAAGGACTTCCGTCAACTTCGGTTATTACTCCCGACAGAATGGGGATTATGGAGGTTGGAAAGATTGTCGAGGGCTGGATTGTTGATAAAGTAAAACAATCCGGGAAATTGGTCGCCGAACAACTTCGCGTTGAAGCGCCGGAGTATGAGGCGTCGGGAAAAGTTGATTTAATTATTGACGAAGGCGGCAGGCCGGTACTTTATGAAATAAAATCAACCAACTCTTATAGTTTTAAGTATAAAATTAAGTCAAAAGAAGCTCAGCCCCAGCATAAATTGCAGACGCTTTTTTATTTGTGGCGCCTTAGGAAAACCGGCCATTCGGAATTGCCGGAAGTGAATTTTTCAAATATTGAAGGCCGGATTATTTATGTTTCGCGCGATGATTTAAACCGGCTTATTATCCCGGTCAGTTATTCCGAAGAAGCGATAAAGTTAATGATAGGGCAGCTTGAAATTTTAAACAGTTCTTGGAAAAACGACGAACTGCCGCCGGTGCCGGATCCGGTTATTTTTGACGAAGAAAAAGGAAAATGGATTATAAATTGGACATGTGAATTTTGTTCTTACCACGAACTTTGCGCCGGCCGCGACTGGCACGCCAAAGCCGAGCAAGAAGTAAAAGAGCGAAACGGCGCGTTAAGTTAAATTATTATGTTCGACCCCACAAATTCCCGCTTATTGACAATCAACTTTTTATGTTGTATCTTAGTTTAAGTTAATTTACAGGTGAGGAGGATAGCCCGTGGAGCATGACGTAAAGAAAAGTGTCGTTGGTTGTAGTGGTATTTGGGAGCGATATGCATGTTACACATGTGGGGTAGCAATACAATCAGATGGATTAAGCTTACTTGATTATAAGAAGTGGGAAGAAACTCGTAAAAAGTTTTTAAATGATCATCCCTGTTCGTATATCAAGGACGAGACAAAATATCGAGCAATCAGAGATGATTAGGATTACTTATAATAAAGCCGTCTGGTTCATCCAGCGGTTTTTTTATTGAAAAAAGCATATTTTTATGCTAAAATAATTTTCTAAAATGTTTAATAAAAATAACAAAATCTACCTTGATTATGCCGCGACGACGCCGGTTGATAAAGAGGTATTGAAAGAAATGCTGCCATATTTTAGCGACAAGTTCGGCAATGCTTCTTCGGTGCATTCTTTCGGGCAAGAAGCGATAGCGGCAATAGACCAAGCGAGAGAAAAAATCGCCAAACTTCTGAATTGTGATTTTTCTGAAATTATTTTTACCGGCTCGGCAACCGAAGCGAATAATTTAGCGATAAAGGGTTTTGTGGTCGCAAAAGATTCCTATAGGAATCTTTTGCGACTGATTGGTACTGGAAAAAAATTTCATATAATTTCCACAAATATTGAACATGAATCGGTTCTTGAACCTCTAAAAGAATTAGAAAAATTAGGCCATAAAATTACTTATCTTAAAGTTAGTAAAGACGGTTTTGTCAGCGTTTCAGATTTGGAAAAAAATATTAAAAACAACACGCTCCTTGTAAGCGTTATATATGCAAATAATGAAATTGGGACAATTCAGCCGGTAAAAGAAATTGGCCGATTGCTTGAAAAAATAAATCAAAAAAGACAGGAGAACGGTCTCGGCAAAGTATATTTTCACACCGATGCCGTTCAGGCATTGCAGTTTTTGGAATGCCGGCCCGACTGGCTGAAAGCCGACATGATGACTTTTTCGGGACATAAAATTTACGGACCGAAAGGCATCGGCGGGCTGTATGTGAGGAATGTTCAAAATGTTCTAAATGTTGTAATGAAAGGAAAAAAAATACGAATAGACAATAGAACAAGTACAACAAGTACATCATTACAACCTATAATCACCGGAGGAGGTCAGGAGTTTGGTTTGCGCTCCGGTACAGAAAATATTGCCAATATCGTCGGCTTAGCAAAAGCAGTGGAATTAACTTTCAAAAATCGGGAAGTACGCTTTAAAAAAGCGTTTAACTTGCGAAACAAAATGCTGAATAATATAATTAAATACAATGGTAGTGTTAAGGTTAATGGCTCGCTTGAAAACCGGTTGCCTAATAACTTAAACTTGAGATTTCCGGGAGTAAGCAATGAAACGTTAATTGTAGGCTTAGATCAAGCCGGGGTGGCAATTTCCGCCGGTTCTGCTTGTTCTTCAAGAGCAACAATTGCTTCCCATGTTTTAATCGCTCTCGGCCTCTCGCAAAAAGAAGCGAAAGAGAGTATCCGTATTACCATAGGAAAAGATACAACGAAAGAAGAGATAAAAAAAGCAGCAAAAATCATTAATAAAACCATTAAAATCCCAAATCCTAAATCCTAAATCTTATGAAAAATTATTCTTTAAAAGAAATTATTCTGACGGCTTTAATCGCTAGTTTTTTGACGGCGGTAATTTTGAATCCAAGTTTTATCAGTTTGCCGGCGAAAGCGTCAGTTTTTGATTTTTTGAATAAAATTCCATTTCTAAAGCAATTCTATTTACCCGAAAAAATTCCCGTAATTTCGTCTTCCGAGAATCTAAATTTTAAAAAAGCACCAGAAACCTATGAGCCGTCAGGTTATGAAGCCCAGATTATCAATGCCGTAAAAAATACTTCGCCGGCGGTTGAGAGCATTGTCATTTCCAAAAATGTTCCGATTATAGAGCAATATTATACAAGTCCATTTGGAGATGATCCGTTTTTTAAGCAATTCTTCGGCGATATCCAGGTTCCGCAGTTAAGGCAAAAAGGTTTTAAAAAACAGGAAGTCGGCGGCGGCACCGGATTTGTGATTTCGAAAGATGGTTTGATTTTAACCAATAAGCACGTAGTGGCGGATATGGGCGCCGAATATACGGTTTTGACCAACGAAGGAAAAAAATATCCGGCGAAAGTTTTGGCGCGCGATCAGATTTCTGATCTGGCGGTAATTAAAATTGAAGCGGTGGGATTGGTGCCGGTAAAACTTGGCGATTCGGATTCCGTTCAAGTCGGCCAAACCGCTATTGCCATCGGAAATGCGCTTGGAGAATTCAAAAACACCGTCAGTGTCGGTGTTGTTTCTGGACTTGGCCGTAGCGTGACGGCTTCGGGCGGTGGTGTTGTTGAAACTATATATGATGTCATTCAGACCGACGCCTCAATTAATCCGGGAAATTCCGGCGGCCCGCTTTTAAATTTGAAAGGCGAAGTTATGGGAATTAATACGGCGATGGTTTCCGGCGCCCAGAGCATCGGTTTTGCCATTCCGGTTAATCAAGCCAAACGAATCATTAACGACGTTTTGTCTTTCGGAAAGATTAGAACGCCGTTTTTGGGAGTCCGTTACCTGACGATTACTCCGGCTTTTAAGAACTTAAAAAATCTTTCTTTTGGTTACGGCGCGCTAATTGCTAAGGGCGAAAATAGCGAGCCAGCGGTCACTTCAGATTCGCCGGCGGCTAAAGCCGGGCTAATGGAGGGCGATATTATTTTAGAAATCGGCGGCCGAAAAATTGATGCCGATCATCCGCTGACATCAAGAATTAATCTTTATTCGGTAGGCGATAAGATAGCGGTAAAAATCTGGAGAAATGGCGAAATTAAGACGATGGAAGTGCTATTAGAAGAAAAATCTTAGAAACGTGAAAATATCTCCACAAAAATTTTTACTGTTTGCTCCGCTTGTTATGTTTTTTATAGCCGGCGGAATTTGGTTTTTAATTCTCGCGCAGTCGGTCAGTTTTTTCACCGGTCTTCTTTTATTAATTTTCTTTTTCTTTCTTTTTTTCTGGCGGGGACTTTTAATCAGCCGCAAAGCCGGGGAATTATTCGGCATAAAGAATAAAAAATATATTTTTTTGATATCAATTGCCGCAACGCTTGGGTTTGCGGAAATAGTTTGGGTTATTTCTTTTCTTCCTTTTCACTTTTTTGTTTTGGGGGGTATTTTTACCGTGATTTTTTCCATTTCTTTTGATATACTCAAAGAATACTTCAAGCGGCGGCCGGGAATTTATGCCGATGTAAATCCTGATTTCAAAAGATTTGAAAAAATTTTGATAAGAGATATTGTCGGCGCGGTTATTTTTATAATTATTTTTATCTCAATCGGCCCGTGGCTTCCAAGATATTAGTTCATAAAAAATGGCAAAAAGCATTATAAGAAGTTTAATTGTGCTGACACTGGTTTTGGGGATTGGCGGACTGGGCCTGTGGCTCTTAAGAGGCGCCGACTTTACAGTTAAGAATCCCGACGCGGATAAATCTACGGCGGTTTCCGGCGCGAATAGCGAAGATATTTTTTCTGATTTCGGCGGCAAAACACCGGAAGAAACGCTTTTGCTTCTTATTGGAGCGCTTCAGAAAAACAATCTTACTTTGGCGGGAAAGTATTTTGCCCCGGAACTGCGAACGAGCCAATCGGAGGATTTGGAAAAACTTAGAAAAGCCAAACTTATTGCCGACTTAGTAAGATCTTTAAAAAGCATCAAGACGGGCAAAAATATTGATGGCTCCCATTATCAATTTGAAGTGCCGGGTGAAACCGGAGGGGAAACCGTTATCGAAATTGAACTTATAAAAAATAGCGCCGGCCTGTGGAAAATCATTTCTCTTTAATATGAGCCATTGACTTTTTTAAAGAGATGCGCTATACTGTGGATAAGTGGATGATGGTCTCGCAAGGGATCACCGGTTCAATGTCGGCGCAAAGCCCCGTTTTACGGGGCTTTGAGCTATAAAAAATCGCACCTATAAAATATCGGGGCGATTTTTAATCAGCGCTTGGAGGGCCCGGGAAAGGCTAAATCCCAATTCAAATGTCTTTAAGTGGATTGCTTTTACACCGGGCCCTCCAAAAGCTGATTTTTTTATTATATTGTAAAATACAAATAAAATCCAGAACTTCCGATAGTGAAACGCGAAAAGAAGTACAGGCGTTTTAATTGAAAAGCAATTAAGATATAATAAAAATATGAGAATCAATATTAAAACAAAAAATTTCAGTTTAACTCCAAGCATAGAAACCTATCTTCGGGAAAAACTGGATTCACTGGACAAAATTTTACCTTATAATGACAGTATTTTTGCCGATGTTGAACTTGCAAGAACCACTCGTCATCATCAAAAAGGAGACATTTTTAGAGCCGAAGTTAATTTAACTATATCAGGAAAACTAATCCGTTCGGTTGCCGAGCAGTGGGATTTGCGCGTCGCAATTGACAGGGTGAGAGACGAACTTGGGCGGAAGATTACCAGCAATAAAGAAAAAAGCGCATCGCTTTACAAACGGGGAGCGCGTATGCTTAAAAAACTTTTACGCGGGAGTTGACGACAGATAAGTTTTATAGAATAATTGTTTCCAACTGCAATGGGAATTTTTATTACGTGCCATGGAGGGCGGAATGGATAAAGATTGGATTGCGGTTAAAGTTCCTTATGGCGGCGGATACGGTTCTTTAAATTTAGCAAAACCAAAAGGCACAAAATACGCGCCCGACGTGCTCGAGAAAGAGTTTAAGCGTCAGAGCATTTTTTTGGCCGATAACGGCATTTCCGTTGACCAATTGGAATGGCGAGAAATTGATATTAGTCTTTGGCCAAGAAATGACGACTCAAACTGGAGACAAATTGATAAAATAATTTATGAAGAATCGCTTAATTTGTATAAAAAACAAGGGTCAAAGCCGCTTTTTCTCGGCGGCTCCCACACGATAAGTTATTCAACTGTCAGGGCGCTCAAGGCAGCAGCTCTAAAAGAAGCCATCGGCCTTGTTGTTTTGGACGCTCATCCGGATTGCTGCAAAAAAGCTGATTGGCCGATTCATTCCGACTGGTTACGCTGTCTAATTGAAAACCATTATATTCTGTCAGAAAACGTTTTGATTATCGGTTTGCGCCAAATAGAAAAATCGGAAAAAGAGTTTTTGGATAAACGCAATATCAAATATTATCAGATGAGTTCCATAAAGGATGCCGAGAACTTTACGATGTATGATGTTTCAGCTTTCTGCGCTTTAAAAAGATTTAAAGCATTGGCGGCAATCTACTTGTCAATTGATATTGATGTCGCGTCCGGCGCTTACGCGCCGGGAACCGGCTGCCCTAGCTCCGGTGGCGTTACCGATAAGGAACTTATCAGTTTGGCTAAGCAATTTAAAGTAGCTCTACCAAACCTAGGAGCTGCCGACATCGTCGAAATCAATCCGCTCAACTGGTGGCGAAAGCGCGTTCTGCGCTACGACGCCACGATTGACTTAGGTGTTAAACTGATAAAAGAAATTGTCTCATAACCCCGCAGCTGCGGGGTTTAAAATTGCCAAAATGAAGATTTTAATGTAGAATTTTCTAATTAAAATGAGTATTTTATCCGCCATTTTCGGCGACGCTAACGAAAGATATTTGAAGAGCGTTAGACCGCTAATAGAAAAAATAAACGTCCTTGAAGAGGTTTTTTTAAAGCTTTCCGATGCCGACTTAAAAAGCAAAACCGAAGATTTTAAAAAGCGATTTTTAAACGGTGAACCGCTTGATGAAATTCTTTTCGAGGCCTTTGCCGTAGTCAGGGAAACAGCCAAAAGAACTTTAAGTCAGCGGCATTTTGACCAGCAGCTGTTAGGTGGCGTCGCGCTTCATCAGGGCAAAATTGCTCAAATGGCGACAGGCGAAGGTAAGACCTTAACCGCCACTTTGGCGGCGTATTTAAACGCTATTCCCCGCGCGGCGGGCTTGCCCGCAGAAGCTTCAGTGAAGGCGGGACAAAAAGACGCCGGGGTTCATATTGTTACCGTTAATGATTATCTGGCGCGCCGCGATACGGTTTGGATGGGACAAATTTATAATTTTTTAGGTTTAACAGTTGGTTGCATTAATCCGGACGCCAGTTATATTTATGATCCGGCCCATACGGAAAAATCTCAAGACATCGCAAGAGACGAAATCGGAAGTTTTAAAATAATTTACGAATTTTTACGTCCCGCTGCCAAAAAAGACGCTTATAACTGCGACATAGTTTACGGCACTAACACCGAATTCGGCTTTGATTACCTGCGGGACAATTTGATTTCCGATTTGTCGCAGGTTATCAGTCCCGGCCGGGCTTTTGCCATTGTTGACGAAGTGGACAGCATTTTAATAGATGAAGCGCGGACGCCGCTTATTATTTCCATGCCTGATGCGGAGTCGCCAAAACTTTATGAAACATTTTCTAAAATCGCACCGCGCCTCAAAGAAAACGATGACTATAATGTTGATTTAAAAATGCGGACGGCGATTATAAACGAAACCGGTTTAAATAAAGTGGAAAAAATACTGGGCCTTGGGAATATTTACGATGAAAAAGGAATTCGCTATGTCCACCATCTGGAGACTGCGCTCCGAGCGCAGGCGCTTTTTGCTAAAAATAAGGACTACGTCGTAAAAAACGGAGAAGTGATAATCGTTGATGAGTTTACCGGACGGCTTTTGGCTGGCCGGCGCTATTCCGAAGGGCTTCATCAGGCGATCGAAGCTAAAGAAGGCGTAAGGGTTCAGCAGGAATCGCGGACTCTTGCCACTATCACTTTTCAGAATTTTTTCCGGCTTTATGACAAATTAGCAGGCATGACCGGCACGGCCGCCACTTCCGCCGAGGAATTTCATAAAGTTTATAATCTCGGCGTTGTCGTCGTGCCGACGCATAAGCCGATGATAAGAAAAGATTTGTCCGACCGGATTTATAAAACCGAAGCGGCTAAATTAAGCGCCGTCGTAAATGATATAAAAGAGCGGAATATAAAAGGCCAGCCAATTTTAATTGGCACTATTTCCATAGAAAACAATGAACGTCTTTCGCAGATGCTTTCGCGCGAAGGCATAAAACATGAAGTATTAAACGCTAAACAGCACGAAAGGGAAGCGTTGATTCACGCCCAAGCCGGACGGCTTGGCGCCGTAACTGTCGCTACAAACATGGCCGGCCGAGGCGTTGATATTATCTTGGGAGGCAATCCCCAAGATCCCGATCAAAGCCGAAAGGTTTGCGAATTAGGCGGTCTTCACGTTATTGGAACGGAACGGCATGATGCGCGGCGAATTGATAATCAATTAAGAGGACGAAGCGGACGGCAAGGCGATCCGGGTTCGTCGCAATTTTTTGTGTCGCTCGAAGACAGTTTGCTTCAAGTTTTTGGCGGCGCGCGGATTAAAGGCCTAATGGAAACACTAAATATTCCGGAAGATCAGCCGATTGAAGCCGGTTTAATTTCCAAGGCCCTTGAATCGGCTCAAACTAAAATAGAAGGATTTAACTTTGACGCCCGGAAACACGTTCTGGAATATGACGATGTGATGAATCAGCATCGGACCCTAATTTACAAAAAAAGGCAGGAGATTTTATCCGGCCTGCAGCGCGAAGCGGTTTTGGAAATCATCAAAAATCAGATTAGAAATATTTTAAATTTCCATTTAACGGCGGCCGAAAAAGAAATCAGCCGGCAGGAAATTTTTGAAAATCTCGGTACTTTGATGCCGCTTATGGAAGATGACAGAAAGTTTCTGATGGAGGTCAGTCCCGAAGAATTTTTTGATTATTTTGAAAAACTGGCCGAAGAATCGTACGAAAAAAAGGAAAAAGAAGTCGGTGCCGAACTGATGCGCCAGATTGAAAAATTGATAATGCTAAACACGCTTGATAATCTTTGGATGAATCACTTGGAGGATATGGAGGCGCTTCGCGACAGCGTCCGCCTTCGCGCCTACGGCCAAAGAGATCCGTTGGTGGAATATAAAAATGAAAGCCGCAAAGTTTTTGGCGACTTAATGGCGAATTTTGAATCGCAGGTCGCGATGATAATATTTAAAATCGCGCCGCCGCAGAATTCGAACAAACAACAAACAACAAACAACTTACAACATATAACACCTTCGACAAGCTCAGGGCAGGCTTATAACAAACAACAAAATATTTCCGGTGCGAAAGAACCGGGTCGCAACGATCCCTGTTGGTGCGGCTCGGGAAAAAAGTATAAAAAATGCCACGGCTTATAAAATGTGGTAAAATAATCGTAAAATCATGACAATAAAAATTATAAAAGAAGCAATATCTAAAGAAGAACTTTCTGATATTGCAAAAAATCAATTTGGTGATTTTGTGAAGGTGGTGGTTGATGTTGAAAAAGAAATTATGGCTATTGGCGGAGAACTCCACGCCGATGAAGAGGCTTTGCTTATAGAGCAAGGATCGCGCCAGGAAAATTTGTGGGGCATTAATATTTATCCGGAAAAATCAGAAGAAGAATGGATTGTGTTTGATTCAATGATTAATATAAGGCCGTCGCAAAATAACAAATCTAGAGGAGTTGAAAGTTTGGAAATTCAAAGAAACATTAGAGATATAGTGAATAAATTAATTTTATAGCCATGCCCGTTCAACATAAAAATTTAGCGGCTGGCGGCTGGCAAAAACTTTCTCTGGCTGAACAATTGGGGAACATTGGCAGTGAAATAAGCCGTGCCTTAAATTGGCGGAATAAGGACGAAAAATTGTACATAAATGCGATTTATCGGGCGTTGGAACTTTTGGATTTGACAATTAGTGACCCGCGCTGGCGCAAGCGCTTAAAGGAAATCTCTCGAGTTCGGGAAATATTTTGCGACGCTACTCTGGGCGGCAAGGAATACGGCAGTTCGCTTAAGGACCTAAATCGTTATTTTTTTCATTTTGCATTTGCCGCTCGTATTAATAGGTAAAAAGCATGAATTTTGCCATTTGACAAATTAAGTAATTTAGTGTATATTATAGTTAATAGTTCTTCCCTAAATTAAACGCCTACGGGCGAAGGAGGCCACAATGGCACATCTGTACGGAAGAATCTGTGGGATGGGCTTTGACGCCATCCTCGAACAGCTTGGCCTTGTTCGCCAAACGAACGAGACTAACTGGCAGTTCCGCAAGCGTGTTTTCCCGGCGCTCTGGGAGCATCTCGGCAACGAGCATGACACGCTCGCCATGGAGTTCCTGCTTCTTCTCCCTCAGGGAGAGTGGTCGGAGCCTGACATGACGAGGTTCATGATGCTCCGCATGAGCAATCCTTCGAAAGAGCATCTCGAGAAGTTCGCGCGAGAATTCTCCATGGATCCATTCGAGTTTCGCAAGGCGCGTCCTGCGAAGATCGACTAGATTGCGAACGAGATCATCGCGGCCACAGCGTAAGATGCAGCGGTCTGAAACACGAGGCTCAACGGCTATTACAGCGTTGGGCCTCATTTCTTTTGTAAAAGAATTTGCTGCTAAAAAAGAACTTGCAATTATTAATTGTATTGATTAGCGGTGGTGGGATACAATTAGAGTAACTCTTAGCTTAAAAAGTTTTCCCCATTCGTATAACACATCAAATTTTGCCACGGCGCATAAAGTGTGATATAATATTATATTATGAATAATAATGCGAAGTTAAAATTTCGTTGCGTACTTCACGGGAGTTTTCAGAAACACTTTGCTGAAATTCAAAGAATCCACCATTTATTTACGAGTGCAGGTATAGAGGTTTTAGCACCAACAGTTTCAGATATTTCTGAAATTAAAAATGGCTTTGCAATGCTTTCAACTGACACGGAAACTGATCTGCGTATGATTGAGCTTTTTTATCTGCATAATCTCAAGCAGCTCGGAGAGAACGGATTTAGTTATTTTGTAAATCCTGATGGATACATAGGTAAAACTGCCTCATATGAACTTGGTATTGCGCAGATATCAAATACTAAATGTTTTTTCCTAGAATCAATTTTAGATCATCCTGCATATTTGCATAAAAATTCAGTATGGAAACCAGAACTTCTTGTTGAATATATTTTAGAGAATAGATCGTTGCCTTTACCAAGGATACAGCTAAATGAAAAAATTATTCATAAGCTCTGGGAGGATTTAATGGTTCCGGGTTCAATTGTGGCTGTCGGAGGTATCATTGAATACAACGGAAGTGATGCCAAAAAAGAAAAAGAAGTGTTGTTAGTTAAGACTCATAAGTGGGGTGGAAAGTATTCTATAATTGGCGGTAAAGTTAGGAGAAATGAACGCTTAGAGGATGCTTTAAAAAGGGAAATTTTTGAAGAATCAGGACTTAAATCAAAAATAGGGGAACACATTTGCACTTTCGACCAAATAAAAAATTCCGGTTACTATAAGGCGGGGATTCAGCATATTTTTGTCGACAAAATTGTAAAAGTGGGAAGCAAGCAGGTTTGTCTTAATGAAGAAGCCCAAGAATATATTTGGGTTCCTCCACGGATAGCCTTAAAAGAATTACAAATGGAGCCGAATGCCAGACATACTTTAGAGCTTTACGCAAAAATGTTTGCGATAACTCATTCATAAATCGGTTTCCCATTCGTATAACACATCAAATTTTGCCATTTGAATCATAATTTGTAAAGTGTTATATAATTAGGAAACATTGTTTATCAGAACTAAAGATTTATTATTAAAAAAAATAGATTTATGTACGAAGATCCCCCTTCAAAAGATAGAAATAGTGAGATCGAAAATAAGAACCTATTAAGAGATGCCGAATATGTAATTAACTCAATATGGAAAAAGGCTATGGATGTTGACGATCTTCCGCTAAGCGTTGATTCAAGTTATCAATCGTGGATGGAAGATCTGGAAAGGCGCAAAAGTGATTTTGCAAGAGTTTTGTTCAATAAAGCAAGAGAATCAAGTGGGGAGGAAAAACTTCGTTCCACACAGACATTGAAACATCTTACAGAGCTTCTCAATAATTCAGAGCGGCAATCCTTATTAAAGGAACTTATGACAACCCAAGAGACGGTGGACGAGTTGGTATATCAAGCGAAAGAACAAATCAAGTCAAAACAGACAAAATAATGACAAAGGTTGAAATAATTTTTCCCATTCCCATAGCATATCAAATTTTGCCACGGCGTATAAAAAACGATAGAAAAATATATTTGACTTTGTTACTTAAATGGTATATAATGGGTGTAAACAGTAGAAATTCCGTCCCCCCTCCTTTTAAAGGGTGGGAGAGGCGAAAAGAAACTGCGTATTTTACAACAAGAGGAGAAAGGCCATGACACGGGCACGACGAATTGTTACGCTTACGCTCGCGTTCGCGATCGGATTTTTTATAACGTTCTTTGGACTAAATGTCATCGCCTGGCACGGCGCAAAAATCGTGCGCCCTGCACATGCCGATGAGGTTGAGCAGTCACAGGAAGCTCAACCGGAAGCCAAGCCGGAGTTCAAGCTTCCCTGGAAGACTTTTTCCGAAGTTGCTAGTGCGTTAAACGTAGAGCCAGAGTATAAGGTATGCCGCAATTCGGGTGATGAATTTTTGCAATACGTATTCACCCATGATGGTAACGAGTATAGCTACGCGAACTTAAACGGTCGATGGGCCATTTGGCTCTATGAAGAAAAAAAAGTCGTTTTTATCTGGCTTGGAAACTACCAATCTGATCAAGATAAGATTGTGCCGATATTGGCCAGACCGGCACAGGAAATCAAGTTGATCTTTCCGAATATCTGCAGCTGGTTGATTCAGCCGCCATATAAGATTTTCTTTTAATCTTTAAAACCCCGCTCGGGACCGCCTGCGCGGGGTTTTTTGAAATTAATATATGAATATGATAATATAGCCAGCGCAACCATGAAAATTAACTCTAAAAAACCGGAGTCAAAAAAACTTTGGCTGTCGCATTCGGGAATTGAAGGAATGTATCGCTGTCCGCGCTGTTTTTGGCTTAAATACAATGAAAAACTAAGTCAGCCGGAGGGGATTGTTTCTCGCCTCGCCAATCGTTTTGACACTATTTTGAAGCGCTATTTTGATTTATTCCGCCCATTAGGCGAACTGCCTCCGATGCTTGAAGGCCAAGTAGAAGGCAAGCTGGAAAATCCTTTTCAGGAAAAATATTTTTACGATCACGATGAAAAATACGGGCTAACAGGCCGACTTGATGATTGCCTTATTCGTGAAGACGGCACTTATACGCCGATAGACCACAAAACGGCCAGTTCCGATCCCCGTGAAAAAGATATTTTAGAGGCCTATCAGCATCAGTTGAATTTTTACTCCTTTCTTTTAGAGAAAAACAAAAAACCCACCTCCGGATTCGGCCATTTGATTTATTACTATCCGGAACACGGTGAAGAGTTACATAAAGGCGTGCCAATTCACGTTCACGTTCAGACCTTAAAAACAAATCCGGAACAGGCGGAGCAAGAGTTTTTAAAAGCAATTAAAATTTTAGAAAGAGAAATACCAAAGTTTTCAGAAAATTGCCCGTTTTGCTCTTGGCACGAACAAATGAAAGAATTGAAATTATGAATTCGGGCGATAAATACTTTTGGACCAAACATTCGCAGTATAAAATGCGTTATTACGGTTTGTCGCCGCAAAGGATAAAAAGAATTATCCGGCATCCTGCAAGAACTGAAGAAGCTGTTATCCAGAAAATGATTGCTGCTATGCAACCCGCAGGCGGGAAAAAATATTCCGAAATTTGGACAATATACCAGCCGGTAAAAAAACAAAAAACGATAAAAATAATTACTGCGTGGCGTTATCCGGGTAAAAGTCCGGCGCGTAATCCTATTCCACAAGAAATTCTTGATGAAATCAAGAATATAATATAAATAAAGTAAATTTTTAATATTTAATCTTCACTTACCAGCGATCGCTGGTAAGTGAAGAAAGCGACGTATTATATCGGCGGATTATATCTTAATGAAAGTTTTGAGTAAAAGTTTTTTAAAACGACCAACGCTCATTGTAGCGAAAGATTTATTGGGAAAATATTTAGTAAGACGAGCCGACGGTAAAATACAGCGCTTTGTGATTACCGAAGTTGAAGCCTATGACGGTTTTAAAGACAAAGCATCTCACGCTTCGAGGGGACTAACTAAAAGAAACGCGCCAATGTTCGGCGAGGCTGGGCGTTGGTATGTGTATTTTACCTACGGGATGCACTATATGCTTAATATCGTGACCGGGCCAAAAAATTATCCAGCGGCAGTTTTAATTCGCGGCGTTTTAGGCATCAATGGTCCAGCTCGTGTTACAAAATATTTAAAAATAGATAAAAAATTCAATAACAAAAAAGCCATATTGAAAAATAAACTTTGGCTGGAGAGTAATCCAAATTTTAAAAATTTAAAATTTAAAATTGAAAATTACCCGAGAATCGGGGTAAATTATGCTGGCCCCATCTGGTCAAAAAAGAAATGGCGTTTTTCCATTTGACATTTTAAGTCACTTTTGTTTATATAAAACATATAATATGCAATATTAACATACTGGGCATGCCCGCAAATATTTCTACCGATAAATTATTTAAAATGGACGTAAGAAACAAGATGCGCTTTACCGTTCTGGCTATTTTAGCCGTCGCCATCGCCGCGGCGTTTTTTGTCTATCCATTAGCTTGGGATAAAACGGCTCAAAAAATAAATATTTTTTCGCCTTTTAAAATTCCTCAATTTGTTAAAATTCCATTTAAACTCGGCCTTGATTTGGCCGGCGGCACCCGTTTGATTTATTTAGCCGATATTTCCGGTATCGTAAACCAGGACATCAGTTCGGCGATGTCTGGCGTGCGCGATGTTATTGAGCGCCGAGTTAATCTTTTTGGCGTCAGCGAACCGGTCGTTGAAGTTGAAAATGCGGGAAGCGAGCGGCGTTTAATCGTAGAGCTTGCCGGCATTAAAGATATTTCCCAAGCTATCGCTTTAATCGGCGAAACGCCATTTTTGGAATTTAAAGAACAGCGTGATAGCGCTGAAACGAAAAAAATATTAAGCGAACAAAAAGCCTCTAATAAAGATTATTTAACGGTTGATCCTTATTTTAAGCCGACCAATTTAGGCGGCAAATATATTACCGGCGCCAAGGTGGAATTTGACCGGAATACCTACCAGCCGACGGTCAGTGTCCAATTTAACGGCGATGGGGCGAAAATATTTGAAGAACTTACAACTAAAAATATCGGAAAACAACTCGGCATTTATCTTGACGGTTTGCCGATCTCGGCGCCGACTGTCAGGGAAGCCATTGCCGGCGGTTCGGCTGTCATTTCTGGAAAATTTACCGTTAACGAAGCTAAGCAGTTAGCCCAGCGTCTCAATGCCGGAGCTTTGCCCGTGCCGATTAAATTGATTTCACAGGATTCGGTCGGGGCGAGTTTGGGACAGGACTCTTTAAACAAAAGTATTTTTGCCGGCTTGCTCGGTTTTTTGGCCGTTGCCGTTTTTATGGTTCTTTACTACCGATTGCCGGGCGTTGTTGCCGTTTTGGCACTTGTAATTTATGCAGCTGTAGTTCTCGCGATTTTCAAATTATTGCCGGTGACGCTGACCTTGGCCGGTGTTGCCGGATTTATTCTTTCAATCGGCATGGCGGTTGACGCCAACATTCTTATTTTTGAACGGATGAAAGAAGAAGTTCGCGGCGGCAAAATCTTGGGACTCTCAATTGACGATGGCTTCCACCGTGCATGGCCTTCAATCCGCGACTCCAATTTTTCAACGCTGATTACCACTTTTGTACTTTATTATTTTACGACAAGCGTCGTCAAGGGTTTTGCCTTAACTTTGGGTATCGGCGTCATCGCCAGCATGTTTTCCGCTATTTTTGTGACGCGGTCACTTTTAAAACTTTTCCCGCCGGTTGCACTTCTAAAATGGCCATGGTTTATGGGAATTAGCAAGACTATAAGCTAAATTATGGATATAATAGGAAAAAGAAAAATTTATTATTCGATATCGATTGTTTTTATCGTTTTAAGCGTTATCTTTTTAATTTTGTGGGGCCTTAAATTAGGTATTGATTTTAAAGGCGGCGCCATTCTTGAAGTTTCTTACGCGGACGGAAAAAGGCCGCCGGTAGATTCTATTTATAGTTCATTAAAAGATTTAAAGCTTAACGATTTAAGAATTTCACCGGTCGGCGATAACGGTTTAACGCTTCGGTTCAGGGAGACAGATGAGCAAATTCATCAAAAAATTATTGCTTATTTAAATCCTCCGGCCGAAGTTAAAAACGGCGTTGCCGTAATTCTAAAACAGGTTGAGGAACAAAGATTTTCTTCAATCGGCCCAACTATAGGCGCCGAACTGAAAAAGAAAGCGCTGCAGGCGATTACCATCGTACTTCTCGGCATATCGTTTTACATTGCCTGGGCTTTTAGGAAAGTTTCAAAGCCGATAAGTTCCTGGCGATACGGCCTCGTAACACTTTTGGCGCTTTTTCACGATCTTATAATCCCTATCGGAATATTTGCTTATTTGGGGCGCTTTTACGGCATTGAAATCGGCACTAATTTTATTATCGCCCTGCTTGTCATATTGGGATTTTCGGTTCATGATACCATTGTTGTTTTTGACAGAATCCGCGAAAACTTAAAACGTTACGAAAGATTGGACTTCGCTTCTATCGTTAACCAGAGTGTAAATGAAACGCTTGTTCGCTCGATTAATACTTCCTTTACGGTTCTTCTTACTTTATTCGCCTTGTACTTTTTTGGAGGAGAAAGTTTAAAATATTTCATTCTGGCTCTTCTTGTGGGAATTTTTTCAGGAACTTATTCTTCAATTTTTGTCGCCTCGCCCCTTCTTGTCAGCTGGCACGATTTTTTAAGAAACAAACGCGCTCTCTAATTGACAACTTTACAGTATTAGCGTATTATTATATTATTAATAATAATAGTTTTACAATATGCGGGGACAAAATTTAAAAAATATCATAGGTGAAATTACTAAAGTTTTAAATCCGCGGATTCGCGAAGTAATTGAAAAACGGTTCGGTATCCGCACAGCTTCTTACCAGACGCTTGAAGCCATCGGCGACAATCTTGATATTACCCGTGAAAGAGTAAGGCAGATCGAAGCGCTGGGTTTAAAACAGCTTTCAAATAAAAACGTCCTGGAACCCTTAAGGCCGGTTTTTGACGCGACTGCGAAACATCTTAAAGAGTACGGGGGCGTAAGAGGTGAGGATCTTTTTCTAAAAGAAATTGCTGATATGTTCTCGCTTGGCGAAAAGAACCGGGAAAATATTATTCGTTTCGTGTTAGCGCTTGGCAAAGAAAGATTTTCTTATTTTAAAGAAATGCCGATGTGGAGAGCCGCCTTCGCTTTAGACGCCGCTTCTTATAACAACGCGGTCAATTTAGTCGATGCCTTAAAAAAGAAATTAGCGGATGAAAATACGCCGGTTTCTCGGGAAGAGATTTTAAAGATGTTGGCTTCTTTATCTGGAGATCCTGAAACAAGCGAAAAAACTTTGGCTTCATATATTGAATTGTCCCGGCATATTACCCAGAATCCTTTTGGCGAGTGGGGACTGATCCACTCTCCGGAGGTCTCGCCCAAGGGCGTTAAAGATAAGGCCTATCTTATTTTCAAAAAAGAAAAACAGCCGCTTCACTTCGGAAAAGTTGCCGAATTAATCAATCGGGCTAGATTTTCTGACAAACCTGCCCACCCGCAAACCGTTCATAACGAACTTATCAAAGATCCGCGTTTTGTTTTGGTTGGCCGCGGCACTTACGCCTTGGCTGACTGGGGTTATGAGCCGGGAACCGTGCGCGATGTTTTAGTGTCAATTTTCAAAAACTCTCCAAGCGGCTTAACAAAGGAAGAAGTTGTTAAAATTGCTCAGTCAAAACGTCTGGTGAAAGAAAACACTATTTTGCTTAATCTTCAAAATAAAAAAGTCTTTAAAAAAATAGACAGCGAACGCTTCACTTTAATCTAATTTATTGATATCCAGCCAGCTGTTTTTTAAGAAATACAAAATTTTAACGGGATGGATATTTTTTATATAATCCTACGCACTTTTTGGGGCCTATGGTGGTTGTGGCTGCCCGTTTTTTTGTTTGCGGTTTTTATTGAACTTTGGACGAAATATCTTAAAATCAGAGCCATAAAAAAGATTAATTGGTTGCTTTTGGAGGTAAAAACACCTCGAGATGTGGAGAAAACTCCCAAATCGATGGAACAGATTTTTTCCGGGTTTCATGGGGTTCTCACGAAAATTAAATTTCTTGATAAATACTTTAAAGGCAAAGTGCAAGAATGGTTTAGCTTGGAAATTGCCGGCATTGACGGGGCGGTTTATTTTTTTATCAGAACGCCGGAACAATTCCGAGCGCTGGTTGAGGCGCAAATTCACGCCCAGTATCCTGACGCAGAGATAACGGAAGTTTTAGATTACGCCGGTCCATTAATAAACAAAATTCCGTCTAAAACCTACGACATCAGCGGCACAGAGCTTATTTTTGATAAAGACGATTATATGCCGATCCGGACTTATCAAGCTTTTGAAGAAAAAGAAACGGAAAGGCGCGTTGACACTATGGCGTCGTTTCTTGAAATACTCTCAAAACTAAAGCCCGGAGAAAATATTTTTATTCAATATATAATTGCGCCAACGGCAGACAAGGAATGGAAAGAAAAGGGGCAGGAAGCCATCAATAAGATGCTAGGAAAAAAAACCGCGGTTAAAGAAAACTGGCTTGACAAAGCTTTTGGCCAGACGGATGAATTCATAATAAACCTTATAAAAGCGGCGCTAATTTATCCGATTTGGGGCGAGCCAAAAAAAGAAGAAACCAAGGCCTCGGCCGCCAATCTTTCTCCGGGTGAAAAAACCGTTGTGGAAGCCATTGAAAATAAAATGGCGAAAATCGCTTTTAAAACCAATATCCGCTTTGCCTATATCGCCCGAAGCGACATTTTTAATCGCGCCAATATGGCGGCCGTAACCGGCGCTTTTAAGCAATTCAATACAGTTAATATGAACGCCTTTAAAGGAGACAGTAAGCATGGTACTTCAGCCGACCAGCCGTTTAAAAAACGCCGGGAATTTTTAAGGAAAAAGAAATTTATTGAAAGATACATTAACCGAAAATGGGAGAAAAAAACTTTTATTCTTAATACCGAAGAACTGGCGACTATTTATCATTATCCGATTATTGTCGTTGAAGCGCCGACTATACGGCGGGTTGAATCTAAAAAAGCCGAACCTCCGGTTAGTTTACCAATATGAATGATGAAATAACATATTTCGCCGAAACTAATTTCCGGAATGAACGGAAAAAATTTGGCATTAAGACCGACGATCGCCGCCGGCATATGTATGTAATCGGCCAGACCGGCACCGGGAAAACCACTCTGCTGATGAATATGATAATTTCTGATATTATGGCGGGCCACGGCGTAGGATTTATTGACCCGCACGGTGATATGGCCGAAAATCTTTTGAATTATATTCCAAAAGAAAGAATTGGCGATGTTATTTATTTTAATCCGGCTGACACGGATTATCCGATCGCTTTCAATGCCATTGAAGAAGTAAAGCCGGAATCGCGGCACCTTGTCGCTTCCGGACTAATGGGCGTTTTTAAAAAAATCTGGCCCGATGTATGGTCGGCGAGAATGGAGTACATTTTAAATAATACGATTTTGGCGCTTTTGGAAATTCCGGGAATGACGCTTCTTGGCGTTAACCGGATGTTTTCCGACAAGGCCTTCAGGAGAACGGTCGTTAGCCAATTAACCGATCCGGTTATTAAGGCCTTCTGGACGCAGGAATACGCCAGCTATCAGCAAAAATACGAACAGGAAGCGACGGCGGCCATTCAAAATAAAATCGGCCAGTTCAGTTCGGCAACGATTATAAGAAATATCATAGGCCAGTCGCGTTCTTCTTTTGATTTCAGAAAAGCGATGGATGAAAAAAAGATTATAATAATGAACCTTTCTAAAGGACGGGTTGGCGAAGACAATGCAAAACTTCTGGGCGGAATGCTAATAACAAAGCTGCAGCTTGCCGCCATGAGCCGGGTGGATATCCTGGAGGAAAAACGCCAAGATTTTTATTTTTACGTGGACGAATTTCAAAATTTTGTTACTGATAGCTTCGCTACGATTCTTTCCGAAGCCCGGAAATACCGTCTGGATCTTATAATCACCAACCAATACATCGGCCAGCTGGTTCATGAACAGAATGTTAAAGTGAAAGACGCTGTTTTTGGCAACGTTGGAACATTCGTGGCATTTAGGGCCGGCGCCGAAGACGTGGAATTTTTGGAAGAAAAACAATTCGGTCCGGATATAGTTGCGGCCGATCTATTAAATCTGCCCAATTATAATGTATATCTTCGTCTTATGATTGATGGCGTTCCGTCGCGTCCGTTTTCAGCCATTACCTTACCACCGGCGGCAAAACCGGATGTTTCTTATGAAAATGAAATAATAGATTATTCAAGAAAAACTTACAGTACGCCCAGAGCCGAAGTTGAAAAAGCAATAGCCATTGCCACCGGCGTTATACTTTCGGAAGCCGCAACGGGAGTTACAAACTCCGAACCGGAAAAAACGGAAACTGCCGAATTGCGAGAAAAAATCAAAGAATCCCGAACATTCGGCGATAAGTTCGGCGAAGATAAAAAAATGTACGATGCCATCTGCTCTAATTGCAATAAAAAAATTAGAGTGCCGTTTAAACCAGACCCGACTCGTCCCGTTTACTGCAACGACTGTTTTTCTAAAATTAGAAAAAAACCGGAATCCGGAATTACAGTTCCAGCTGCGCATGCCAAAAGCGTCGAAAGACCAAAGAAACGCAAAGAAGTTAATGCCGAAGAATTAAAGAAAGTTTTGGAAGAGGCGATGAGTGATAAATTAACTTAAATACTATAGACCTTTTGCAACTCTTTCCGCATATTCGCCGGTCTGGGTATTGACGCGGATAATATCGCCTTCGCTGACAAAAAGCGGGACGGTAATTGACGCGCCGGTTTCTATGACGGCTGTTTTAGCCGCGCTTCCCGCCGTATTGCCGCGGACGTCCGGCGGCGCCTCAACAACTTTAAAATCCATTTTAATCGGCAGAGTTATATTTAAAATTTCGCCTTTGAAATTCAGTGTTTCCACAACCGTATTTGGCTTTAAAAAATGGATTGTATCGCTTAAAATATCTTTTTTAAGAAAAAAGCGATTTTGGGGATTGTTTCCTTCTGAAAACCAATATTCGCCGCGGTGATTATATAAATATTTAACCCGGCGCTTTTCAATATCAGCTTGCTGAAACTGGTCGGCTGGCTTAAAATTCCGCGCCAAAACCTGGCCTGTTTTCAAGTTTTTTAGTTTGGTTTGAATACTCGCACCGCCCCGGCCAATATGAAGATGGCGCACCTCTATAACCTGGTAGGGCGCTTCTTCGTAAACAATATAAATTCCGTTTTGTAAATCGTTAATAGACAACATAGTCGATGCTAATATACGAATTGATACTAATGATACTAATAAAATTCGTATAATTAGTATGCATTAGTATATTGGTATCGCGTTTTTTTGTCCACAGATTTTTATTTGTTTAAATTAAATTTTAATGTTAAAGTACTTTATACTTTTTATTTTTGATCTTTAAAAACTGAAAAAGGAGAAAAACAATGGGCTTGCATTGGTCTCGTTTGTTTGGAGAAGTCGATCCGTATGATGCCATCATTTGGGATATCAGAACGGCTAAAATTGTCAAGGGTAACGGTGAGGTAGTTTTTGAACAAAAAAACGTTGAGGTACCCAATTTCTGGAGCCAAACAGCAATGGATATTGTAGCTTCAAAATATTTTCGAGGCCGCCTTGGTTCTCCAGAGCGTGAGCTAAGCGCGCGGCAAATGGTTGACCGTATAGCTAATACTATTGCCAATTGGGGGCTGAAAGATAATTACTTTAAAACTGAAACCGACCGTGAAAATTTCAGGCAAGATTTAAAGTTTCTTCTCATCAATCAGTACGCTGCTTTTAATAGCCCGGTTTGGTTTAATGTCGGGGTGCATGAGCGTCCCCAGTGTTCCGCCTGCTTTATCCTGGCGGTAGAAGACACCATGCAATCAATACTTGATTGGTATCGTGATGAAGGCTGGATTTTCAAATTTGGCTCCGGTTCAGGCACCAATTTGTCCAAAATTAGATCATCAAAAGAGTTTATTTCTTTTGGTGGAAAATCATCCGGCCCGGTTTCCTTCATGAAGGGAGCCGATGGTGTCGCTAATAGCATCCGTTCCGGCGGGACGACAAGACGTGCGGCTAAAATGGTGATTTTGAACGCGGATCATCCGGATATTAAGGATTTTATTTATTGCAAAAAGATAATTGAAGATATGACTAGGGTGCTTGAGGCAAGCGGGGTGAAGGCCTCAATTGATGGCGACCTTTTCAATCCGTACACTTTACTGCCATATCAGAACGCCAACAATTCCGTCAGGGTTACAGACGAATTCATGAAAAAACTGGAAAATGACGAGAACTGGGAACTAAAAGCTGTCAAAACCGGCGAGACCTTGGAAACATTGAAGGCAACCAAAATTATGGATTGGATTGTTGATGCCGCTTGGCACTGCGCCGATCCCGGCATGCAGTTTGATACCACTATTAATGATTGGCATACTTGCCCAAACTCTGGCAGAATAAATGCCTCTAATCCCTGTAGTGAATACATGCATTTGGATAACAGCGCTTGCAATCTTGCCTCTCTCAACTTGCTTAAATTTCTCCTCGCTGACGGAACTTTTGACGTTGAGACGTTTAAAAATGCTGTTGACACAATGATAACTGCCCAAGAAATTCTGGTAAGCAATTCATCTTACCCCACGGAAAAAATCACCAAAAATGCCTTGGATTATCGCGAACTTGGCCTTGGTTATGCCAATCTCGGAAGCCTTTTGATGAATCTGGGTTTGGCCTATGACTCGGACGATGGCAGGGCCATGGCCGCAGCGATAACTTCCATAATGTGTGGTCAAGCTTATAAGATGTCTGCCGGCATTGCCGCTGAATTAGGGCCATTTGCCGGATATGAAGCAAACAAGGATCCGATGTTAAAGGTTATAGAAAAACATCACTTAGCGTCAAAAAATTTAGTAATTAGCGCGGGCTTTGAAAATCTGCTTAAGGAAGCCATTAATGTCTGGCAGGAAGCATTAGTTTCTGGTAGAAAATTTGGATTTAGAAATTCTCAAGCAACGGTTCTTGCTCCAACCGGCACTATCGCGTTTTTGATGGATTGCGATACGACCGGAGTTGAGCCAGAGCTGGCGCTCATAAAATACAAAAAGCTTGTGGGCGGCGGAACGCTTAAACTTGTTAACAGCCAAATGCCGGCAGCTTTGAAGAAATTGGGTTATGATGAACAGCAGATTTCTGAAATTCCCAAGTATATTTTAGAAAGAGAAACCATTGAAGGAGCGCCAAATCTGAAACCGGAGCATTTGCCAGTTTTTGATTGCTCTTTTAAAGCGCAAAAAGGCACTCGCAGTATCGGCTATTTGGGGCATATTAAAATGCTAGGCGCTGTTCAACCGTTTATATCGGGCGCTATTTCCAAAACGGTTAATTTGCCGAACAATGCGACACCAGATGACATTAGAAACGCTTTTATCCAGTCGTGGAAGTTGGGTTTAAAATCGGTAGCGGTTTATCGAGACGGCTGCAAAAGCGTTCAGCCATTAAATACTTCTGCTGAAAAAGTGGCAGAAAAAATAAGCAAGTCCGATCGTACCAAATTACCGAATGACCGAGATTCTAAAACCCATAAATTTTCAATTGCCGGACACGAAGGTTACTTAGTTACAGGCCTTTATCCAGAAACTAAAAAGCCCGGCGAAACTTTCATAGTTATTGCTAAAGAGGGAAGCACTGTGTCGGGCCTGTTTGATGTTATCGCTACACTCACTTCAATTTGCTTGCAGTTCGGAGTGCCACTAGAAACATTGGTCAGAAAGTTTAAAGATATGAGATTTGAGCCGTCGGGGATAACTAGCAATCCGAACATTAGATTTGCTAAGTCGTTTATTGATTACATTTTCAGATATTTGGGCCAGACTTTTCTTTCTGACGATGAAAAGAAAGAAATATTCGGCTCATCTCACGCCGGATTATCACCTGAAAATGGTGAAATAAAAGACGATAATGTTACTGGTAATGATAAAGCCAGCACCGACTCGCCGGTGTGCGGCGAATGTGGCACATTAATGTTTAGGGCGGGGTCTTGTTATACTTGTCCTAATTGTTTTGCTACGACTGGTGTGTGTAATTAATTTCCAGTTTAAACAAGGAGCGCATTGCGCTCCTTTAATTTTTGTGGCATAATATTTTTATTATGGTTAGAAAAAGAAAGGTTTTTATAGCAATGAGCGGGGGAGTGGATTCAAGTGTTGCTGCGGCGCTTTTAAGAAAGCAGAGATTTAATGTTGTTGGCGTTTATATGAAGGGATGGTCTTTAACCGGTTGCGCCGAAGAGGACGCCCGAGACGCGAGGCGGGTTGCCGGAGCGCTCGAAATTCCATTTTATGTTTTTGATTTTGAAAATGAATTTAAAAAAGAAGTGGTTGATTATATGGTTTCTGGATACGCTAAAGGCGAAACGCCAAATCCCGACGTAATGTGCAACCGGGAAATTAAGTTTGGTTTGTTTCTTAAGCATGCGTTAGCGCTCGGTGCTGATTATATAGCCACAGGCCATTATGTACGCAGAGTCAATGATAAATTGATGCAAGCCAAAGACGATAACAAAGACCAGAGTTATTTTCTATGGACTTTAACGCAAGAGCAATTAAAACATTGCCTGTTTCCGATAGGTGATTACATCAAGCCGCAAGTAAGGGCACTGGCAAAAAAATGGAATCTGCCGACAGCGGAAAAACCTGACTCGCAAGGAGTTTGCTTTGTCGGTGAAATTGATGTGGCCGGATTTTTAAAAGAAAAACTTGGAAAAAATCCGGGACCAATTAAAACTCTAGATAGTAAAATTATCGGCAGCCATGACGGCGCGATTTTTTATACCATTGGACAGAGGAGGGGAATCGGTATTAAAGGCAGCTTGCCCGGCGAGCAGGGAAAAATTTATTATGTCGCGGCTAAAGATTTAAAAACCAATACTATTTTTGTAGCCGAAGGCAAAGACGAAAATTTATTCGCGAACGAACTTTTCGTTAAAAATATTAACTGGATTTCGGGAAAACAACCGGAATTGCCATTAGAATGTTTTGCCAGAATTCGTTACCGTCAACCTTTACAAAAAGCTACACTTTTTGAAATTCCAAATTCCAAAAATCTAAAATCTATAAGCTATAAGCTAAAAGCTGAATTTGATGCGCCGCAACGCGCTATTACTCCCGGCCAAAGCGCGGTTTTTTATGGCAAAACCGGAGAAATGATCTGCGGGGGAATCATTGTAAAATAGTGCTCTATGCGTTATAGTTGTTTAAACGTTTAAACGAAAATAAAGAAAGAGGTGTTCCTTGAAAAGAAACACAAATTCCATTTGGTTGTTAGCTTTAATCGTTATTACTATCGTATCTACAGGTCGGAGCGCGCAGGCACAACAATTGTTTGCTCAAAATGATATTGATAATCTGACACAAATTGTTAAAGATTTTACCAGTGTTTGGTACCAAGAGAAAAACGAAAATAAATTCTGGGAGTTTGTTGCGAAGAATTCTATTATGAAAAGTAATTTGGGGAGCAATGCGTTTAGTGGAGCATTTACTGGCAAACCCGAAAACGCAGATACCTCAACATTGAAAATCTCATTTCAAATTTATGAGAGCGTTTTCAAAGGCGAAAGTCTTGTTGGGAAAGTTACGCCCCCATTAAACACCTATACTACATCTGGAAAATGGAATATCTTTCCTGATGGCTTTGCGGTTTTCCCTGGAAACGATGCTGTGCTTGGTGAAATCCGAGGAGATTTTTTTGGTAATCCCGAAGATGTTGAGAAGGCAAAGAATAACGGACTTGTCCCTAGACAAAACTATTTGATAGTACTTTATTACGTAGCAGGCAATGGTTATACAAACGAAATGATGTTTACTTTATGGGTAAAAGAAGGTAACAAGTGGAAGTTGTTTAGTTTCTTCGGATCTTAATTCATAAAATATATCCGCATGGTTCGCCACTTCGACCACTGGCTCAGTGCAAGCCAGCGGTTTTTTTATCCCAAACCCAGCATAATCCCAGTTATGATATCTTTCGCGAGCCCT
>Ga0209515_10001411_pt1 | contig 40486 bp, 36 predicted proteins | sample Subgroupgradi54m_FD_187454 | JGI IMG/M metagenome (GOLD analysis project Ga0209515, IMG submission 187454) | Subsurface groundwater microbial communities from S. Glens Falls, New York, USA - GMW60B uncontaminated upgradient, 5.4 m (SPAdes)... ... | reverse complement strand
GAGAATACATAGAGGTATATCTACTTCTCTTTTAAGGAAGGTATTGAGTTCCATTTTCTTGGTTTCAACTATCGCTCCGAAGAATCGAAAACGTATTTAAAAAGCCACGATTTATGTACCTTATGCCTGATACTTTGGTTCATAAAAAGGAACAAAGGCACCAGTGTTTGGTGCGTGAAGATTTGCGATATTATTCATAATGAGAAACCTGCAAACAGACTACCACACCTATAAAATGAATCAAGGAGTCAAGACCGTTATTTTTGAGGCTGTGGGGAAAGAACTTTTCCAAAACGGCCTGATAGTAACGTCCGCCTTAACGACTGCGGGATACTTAGATATAATTCCCGATAGTTCACTTTTGTTTTTGCCCGCAAGGTCGCTTTTTAGCTTCACTTGGTCAAATTCCCATACAAGCGTCGCGTCGCCTTTTAGGTTAAACTCCACCGGCCCGATGCTGGTCGCGTTGTACTTAGGGTTGGTTTTAAGATTCATGACGAGGTTTTGCATGTCCGGTACAGTAACCGCGGTGCCGTCAAAATTGTCCAGAGAATTGCGGGCGATGGCGTCCGCGAGACCTTTCTGTTTTACGAAAAAGGCTGTGAAGCGGGCGGACTCGCGGAGAGTTACGTTATTTCCCGTAGCGGATGTTCCCGACAGCGTAGGTTCAAATTCAATGCGGTACGCCGTGTCGTAAAAAATCGAGTCGGCCGGAACTTGCTTTTTAGTTTCGGCCAAAAGCTCTTGGACAAGAGCGCCTTCGAGACGGGCCCGGGCTTGGAGCATTTTTTCATCGGACACCACTTTTTCCGTACCGATTTTACCCCCGGTCATCGGCGTTTTAGAACGGCCGTAAAAACTGTTAAATCGTTCGGGGTTGGATTTGAATCCGGGAAGCGTGAAATCCGTTAACCCAATATTGTATTCGTCCCCGACCGTTTCAGCGTAAGCGAGAACCTCGATACTTCCGGGCATGCTTTTGCCGGCGATACTGTGGCGTCCAGGTACGGTGACAGAGTCGGCAATCTTATAAATGAGGCCGTCCGGAGTTTCAAAACGGGTATTTTTTACCAAACGCTGGGAGCTCGTGCTGTAGTTGTTATAAACAATAATGCGTCCGGAAGCTCGGGATTCAACCGCCTTTTCCCCGTCTGCCACTATCGTTTCTTCTTTATCTCGCGTGAGCGTGAAAGGTATATAGCCGAGTTCATCCGAAGCGACTTTCTGTTTGGCGACCAGACCGAGGTTAATTGAAATTTTCTGTGATTTTGGCGTAACGGTAAGCGTGGCAGTGGAAAAAGTGTTGCCGAGGAGAATAAGCAACACCATGGCGGAAACGGAACCGATAAGCCACAGCACCAGACGAGCCGGGTTGCTTCGAGGACTTTCCCTCCAGTCAGCCGCACCTTCTTTGCGAACGAATCGTATTTCCTGAACCGTTTCTTCGGAGGTGTCGCTCCCTGTGCGCGAAGTGATTTCTTTGAAAATTTTTGATTCACGCGGAGGAGTTTCGCGAACACTTCCGCGACTGCGGCGCGGTATAACGTCTTGTACTATATTTCTAGGCATCGAATGTTTGTCTTTAGTATACCATAGCGACACGTCCGATTCTACACCGCAAAGGCGCTGTTTCTTGATTAATTTCTCAATCTGGAAATAAAACCGGCTTCCATGGCGAGAACCTCATCCGGCAAAGCGTTTTTATCGAATTCGGCGAGTGGAGAAATCATTGCGCGGTCAACAACCTTCACAATAAACGGTTCGGCGGTAACGGTAAACTGACTCGACTCCGCTTCCCGAAGAAAATCTTTAAAAAGAATTGAGTAAGGACTTTCCTCGAATAAAAAAAGGGTTTTGGGTAGGAATGTTTCTTCCGAAAAATTCGAAATCGCGGTGTTAAAATGTTCAAGCCATGAAGTTTTTGTTTCCGCAAGGGCGGCCTCCACCCTTTTTTGGTCAGCCGTTTGAATCCCGATTTCCTGATGAAGTTTAAAAAGGCTTTCAAGTGTGCAGTGGGGGTAGTTACGGCACATTTTAGCGAGAGTTCGCAACAGGTTGTTATGGCCGAAGGGGAAACTCTCGGTTTCCACAAGAATTCCTTTTTTAACGATAGTAACGTCACTCACCTCACCGCCGACCTGAACGAGCAGGAAACTGTCCAGCTCGGGGAATAAATCCCGAATCGAAGCAAAGGCCGTCGCGGAAAAAGTGTGAAACTCCAAACGGCTCTCCGGAAAGCGCTTCCCGATAAAATTTTCTATCGTTTGGAGAGTGCGCGCGGGAATAATGCTTCCGAACATTTGGATTTCGAGCTCTTTCGCTTTTTTACCGTAAGGTTTCGCCGTCGGATAACCGTTGAGTCGCATCTCGATGATTTTGCATTCAAGCACCTCAAACGTCAGGGCGCCGCTTCCGCCCCCTCCGAATTGTTCCTCAAAAGATTTTTCTTCTTCCCCCAAGAGTTCACGAACGACGGTTTCGGTGACCAACGACGGACTATCGAATTTTAGGGTGAGAGTTTTTGTTTCTGAAGCGTGCCACGGAGACGAGATAGTGGTGCTAATGTTGCCGACTGAGTACCTGACACCGGATTGTTGCAAGTGCTCGATGCCGTATTTTTCAAGGTGAAATAAGACGAGGTCGAGAGCCTTAAGCATAGCCGTTGAGAGGTTTTCTCCGGTGAGAGTTTTTTGGAAGGTAATTTTTTCGCGGGTGGTATAGAGCAGTTTCGCTTTTCCATCCGGGCCTTTACTAAAAATGACCCCGCCGGCGCTCTTGCTGCCTATATCGAGCGCCACTTCAACTTTCAGGGCCGGTTTTTGGGAGAAAGGAAGCCAGTTCATGGAAATAGTATACCACATGAATTAAAGCACAAAACACAGGGACCCAAATACCAGACAAACATTTCAAAACACAGTACACAAAAAACCAAACGAGGAGATGAATTTGTGTTTTGAGAAGTTTCGGGCTTTGTTCGGTTTTTGGGTTTCTGTGTTTTGGAGTATTTTAGATTAGCACCGCTTTAATTCTTCGAACACCCTGCGAAACCGCTTCCTCTTTCAAAATTTTGAAAGTGCCAAGTGCCCCGGTCTTTTCCACGTGCGGTCCGCCGCAAATTTCCCGGCTTAAGTAGTCGGGCGGATTTCCGATACTGTACACTTTCACACGTTCGCCGTAGCGCTCACCGAAAACTCCCGTTACGCCCTGTTTCTCCGCCTCTTTTAAAGACATTTCGGTCCATGTAACCGGCAAATTCTCCTTGATTTTCCTGTTAACCAAACTTTCAATTTCGCCCAGTACCTCCGGTGCGAGTTTTTCATCATACGAAAAATCGAACCGAAGTCTTTCCGGCGTGATGTTGCTCCCCTTTTGACCGACATGTTCGCCGAGAATCCTTTTGAGCGCCGTGTTCAGCATATGCGTGGCTGTGTGATACTTAAGAGACATTTCCGAATGGTCCGCGAGGCCCCCTTTGAATTTCTTTTCCGTACCGGTTCTGGAAATTTCCTGATGTTTCCTGTATTCTTGCTCGAATTGTTCTATGTCCACGAACAAGCCTTTCGGCCTGTTTTCAGCGGCCAGTTCAACAATAATGTCGATAGGCAGTCCGTGGCTCGTGAAAAGAGTAAAAGCGTCTTTACCCGTAATATGGTCGGAGGTTTTTTCAGTTTTTTCCGCTATTTTTTTAAATTCTAGAAGTCCGGCGTCAAGAGTCTTACGGAACTTTTTTTCTTCTTCAGCAATCAAAGCGGTTACCTCGGTCTGTTTTTCGGTCAGGGCCGGATAGTAACCCTTGTAAGCTTCGATGAGGGCCGGAATCGCATCCGTTAGGCTTTTGCCTGGGCTTACAATGTCGAGATGTCTCACGGCGCGGCGAAGCAGCCTGCGGACGAAGTACCCTCGTTCGACGTTTGCAGGCAAAACGTTGTCGGCAATAAGGAACAGCGAGGCTCGCAAGTGGTCAGCGATCATCCGAAAAGATTTCGTGTATTTAAAATCCGCGTATGAACGCCCCGTCAGCGCTTCCAGTCTAGCGATAAAAATCGCAAACAAGTCTATCCCAAAAATATCGGGGTTATTCTGCGAAGCCGCCACGATACGTTCCAGTCCGCCACCGAAGTCGACATTTTTCTGCGCGAGTTTCTCAAAACCTTTTTCAGTTTTAAGATACTCCATAAAAACCGAGTTGCCAATTTCCATAAAACGTCCGCAGTCGCAGTTGGGATGGCAATGGGCGCCAAATTTTCCGTCATGGGTAACGGAATCGAACTCGTAGAAAATTTCACTGTCCGGCCCGCCTGGTTCCCCCACGGGCATTTTCTCGGGTACGCCGGCACGGCTCCACCAGTTTTTCTTGGCATCGTAATACAAAATCCTACCCTCCTGCATACCGACCGAAGCGGCACGCTCAACGCTCCCCAAGTCCACTTCTTTAGCGAGAACACCCGAAAGAGAAAATATTTTTTTCCAAAGCGACGCGGATTCAATATCTTTGGGAATTCCGTACTTCGGTTCTCCCGCAAACACCGTCACAAAAAGCTTCTTGGGCTCAATGCCAACTTCTTCGGTTAAAAACTGAAACAGCCAAAACAGCTGGTCTTCCTTGAAATAGTCCCCCAGGGACCAGTTACCTAGCATCTCAAAAAAAGTCGTGTGGCGGTTGTCCCCCACTTCATCAATATCCTCGGAGCGGAAGCATTTTTGGGAATTCACGAGGCGGTTTCCCGCCGGATGGCGTTGCCCAAGCAAATAAGGCACCAGGGGTTGCATGCCGCTTCCGGTAAAAAGCGTGGTCGGGTCATTGTCCGGCACGAGCGAAGCGCTCGGAATTACGGTGTGTCCGCGCCTCGTGAAAAAATCGAGATATTTTTTACGGACTTCATCGAGGGTCATGCGTGTTAAATAAAAACTCTGTCAACACCCAATTCCCCCGCTACCGTATATTCCCAACGGGCGCCCGTGGAACTTTGCCAATCTTTCATAAAAACGACTTGCTTGATTTTTCCCGATTTTAAGATGGGCAGAAAAAAGTCGTCGAGAATCGGCGTAAAATAGGGCATGTTGGCCTTTTTGCTCAACTCCATGAACTTGTCTTCAAAAGGCAACTGGTTAAAAACTGTTTTGCCGGAAACTCGCACGAGGCGTACCGCGTTGGCGAACGAGCGTAAGTTTTCCTCGAGAGAACCGTGTCCGCCCGTAGTAATTGGACCGGATATCATTACAACGGGTTGAGGCATTCTGTCGAGTATGGAGAGAGCAATGACAAGAAGCTCGGCCATCGTGTGAGCCTTGCTTAATTTCTCAAAATCAACCGACGTCCAGTAGTATTCGTCCATAGTTGTACGACAAGTATAGTAAAATAAGGCTATTTTAGCAATACACGTTGACAACCGTTCTCATATTCACATTCTCATATTCATATGAATGAGAGAGTGGACGCTTATTTGCTTGCAAAGCTTGCAAAATATTTCCATTCAATTAAGATAGCCGATGGAAGAGGGGTATGGAGCCCCTCGCACAAAACGAAACAACTAACCGGAGGTTTTCCGAATGAAACCGATTCCAAAACAGGTAGAACCTGTTTTACTCAAAGGGCTGAAGCTGGCCGCGCGAGGCAAGGTATGCGAGCTTTACTACCTCCCCGGATGGCCGGGGCTGCTTCTCAAAGTCATATCCGACCGGGCAAGCGTTCACGATATCATCCTGCCGTTCCTGGTACCGCTTAAAGGAGTAGTGCTCAGTCTCGTTGACTGGTGGTGGCGCGCGCAAATGCCGTGGGTACGGCACGACGTGATTGCTGTTGGGAAAAAGATTGACGGCTTCCTGCCGGAGGAACTCCGAGGAAATGCCGACCTTCACCGCCGCGCGCGAATCATCGTGGCCCAAGACGCGCTCGCGGTCGAGCTCGTGTTCCGCTGGCTTCTCACGGGTACGGGACTCAAGAAGTACAAGAAAAATGGCGCTGTGGTGTGCGGACAGAAGTTGCGCGAGGGCATGGTCGAGTGGGATGAAATCAACCCTTCTGCGGCAACGCCGACGACCAAGGACCCGGACGGCCATGACGAGCACATGGAACTTCAGGAAGCTATCAAACGCTTCGGGCCGGAGCCGTTCGCTCTCACCCACCCGCTCTTCGAGTTGGGGAGGAGAATTGCGGCCGAACGCGGGGTCATCATTGCCGACACGAAGTTTGAAGTTGGCAGGAATGAACGAGGCGAGCTGGTGCTCATTGACGAAGCGCTCACCCCGGATTCAAGCCGGTATCTTCCTCCCGAAGAACTGGCAACGGCCCGTTCTACCCCGGGATACAAACCCGCTTCATACGACAAGCAGCCCATTCGCAATTACGTCTCCGAAACTCTGGGGGTCGGCGCCGATACGCCGCTCACCGATGGTGTGGTTGCAAAAGTTCACGGTCACGAGTACCCAAGCGCGCTCATCGAACAGACGACGGGGCGGTACGAGTCTCTCCATAGCAAGCTCACGGGCATGACAATCGACGAGCATGTGGCGAGCCTCAATTAGGAACCTTCCGAAAACGCGACGCACCGAGTCCTCTTACAGGACTCGGTTTTCATATATAAAAAATCCCTCCGAGTGTGGCCGGAGGGATTGGGAAACGAAAACGTAAAACTTACTTTTTCGGAGGCAGAGTAGCGAGGTAACTTGAGATACCGAGCGCGTGCAGTTGTTTGTTCTTTGCCCTCACCTCGTCGGCCATTTTCTCGCGGTACCTTTTAAGGTGTGGGGCATATTCAGGGTGTTTGGCTGCCACGATTCGGGCCGAGAAGAGGGCGGCATTTTTGGCGCCATTCACCGACATAGTTCCCACAGGTACTCCCGGTGGCATTTGAGCAATCGACAAGAGCGCGTCGAGCCCGCCTAAGCCCTCCTTGCCTGAAATCGGCACGCCGACAACTGGTAAGTCCGTGTTCGCGGCAATAACTCCGGGCAAATGAGCCGCACCGCCGGCAGCCGCGATGATGACTTCGACGCCGCGCTCTTTCGCGCTCCGTGCTAGTTGCGATACATCATCCGGCGTCCGATGAGCGGAAAGAGCGTACACTTCGCTCGGAATGGTTAGGACATTCAAGGTTTGCTCGGCCTCTTTCATTCTTTCCGCGTCGGATACTGACCCCAAAATAATCCAGACGAGCGGAATTCTCGTTAGTACAGATTCACTCATAACTTTATTTAGGTGTTCGGAACGATACGTGGAGCCGCATCAGCTTTTGGGAAAACTCCCAAAGGTCTCCCGACACTCTAGCCTACCTCGACCGAAAGTCAACTCCTAGTCAAAAGTTTAGTATTAAGGATAGAGGTTCTTATACCATTCTTCACCGAACTTTACAGAAAACAAAAACGGATTAACTTTTGTAAGACGAAATAAATCTTTCTTTTCTTAAAATAGCTTTTTTGTTTTTAATTCCTCTGTTGTATCCTCCTAAACCGCCATCGGAGCGAATGACACGGTGGCACGGAATATCAGGATTAAAATTCGTGCGAAGAACGGCACCGACGGCTCGGGCTGCTCGGGGCTTCCCGGCGCGGCGCGCCACTTCCCCATAGGTCAAAACCTTTCCTTTGGGAATTTTTCTGACAACCGCAAAAACTTTTTGTTTGAATGGGTTCATAGTGTCATTATATCATGGAACTTTATTCTTCCTATTTCGATGTCAAAAAAAAGCACGGATTTCACAGGATCACGTGCCCAAGAGCTACGACATCAGCGCAAACGTTGTTTGTGGATTAAAATCGTCCAAACTCGTTCGAATGCAAAACTGGTATCTCGATTCGCCCGTATAGACAGAGACGACTACCCCTCGCTTTTCCGCAATCATCTGCAAATTACCGCGATGGTGATCATAGGTTACCTCGCCAAAGTCGCATTTCGCATGGCGAGCTAGGGCCTTATTCATTTCACGATCAGTGAGTACTTTTCGGGCGCGTGGGGTTATTCTTATGGGACCGATATGAAAGCGGGAGCAAACTTCGAAGTTCGGTGTGAACTCTGTATATTCGCTCGTACCGGTAGTGGATTTCTGAAACATAGCAACTCCTTTGTTGTGTGATTGCGGAAACAGATGTCATTTCCGAGCCGCAACAGACAATCTCGGAAGATCTACTGCAAACATCCCGCTTAATCGTAGCACTGCCTCGGACCGCGAACAACTTTCGATTCTCTCGATGAGGTCAGTAATTCTTCCCCACTCAACTTTAGAGTGACAGCGACACTCCCAATTTCGCTCTCTTACTACGATAAAGCATGTCCTCGGTCCGGCTTTGTGTATTGGGCAGGGACCGAACCAACAGTAACCTTGTTGATGGAAATGCTGGAAGCAGCCAAATGCATCCAGGATCATTGGCACGATGATACTCTTTTCAAGAATCTTAACCTGATGGGACAAGAGATTTCGAGCAGTCATGAAGTCCTTTCTTTTCGGCTCTATTTTTTGGTTATGATGGAGCCTCCGATTTATACCTTATCATAGCCCTGTTTACCAGTAAAGAGGAGTACCTGATTTGGATGAAGGGAGCAATTTTAACAACCTCTGCCATGATTAAGAAGCGGGGCACTTCTTCACTGCGTGCGTAATTCCTCCGTCTCGAAGACTCGACCACCCTCCTTTAGAGAAGGGGGGATTAGAAGAGCGAGGTCGTAGCGGTAACTTGGGTAGATTTTGATTTCGTCTTAACTAGTTTGTTATCAGGACTTTTAGTAGCCACAGAAGAAACCTCCGATGCCGCTTTGCGATAAGTGCAGTAGTCACACGTGACGGCGGGAGAAGGCACTGTATCGGAGTCAAGACACTTTTTTATATCGGCGAGAGTAGCGGGAACCCATGTCGCACTGCCGACGTAGGGAATAATCGTAACGTTAAACTCCAGTTTGCCGTCAAACGCTTTGCGGTCACGAAGACCATTTGCGTAGACAAAGTAACCCGTGTCGGAAACCTCAAACCCTTTTTGCCGGAGGAGCCACTGGTACACTTCCATCTGCCGTTTATAGCCGTCCTGCCACTCCGCGTTGAGATTTATTTCACTGTCCTTGCTTGTGGATTTATAATCAACAACCATAAGTTCACCCGAAGGGGCGACCCACACGTCATCCACCGCGCCGGTTACGAGAAAACCTGTTGGCTTGTGCTTTACCTGAACACCGACAAAATTCTCCCGCCATTTATCAATTTCTTCGTGCGCGAATGGTACCGCTTCAATGCCATACTTTTTCATAAGCGGATGAGTCGTTTGCGCGGCTCGATGAATATCAAATTCTTTTTTCAGGAGATGGTCGACGGCGCTGTTTAGGTTGAACGGAAAACCTTTGGGGCGAGCGACCCCGAGCTTGTTGTCCAAGTAGAAACAACGCGGACATTCTGTGAACAAATCTATTTTTGAACGTGACAGTTTCCACTTGCCTCCGCCGTAATTCCAGTCCGCCCCGCGTTTTGGCTTGTAATATTCGGACATATATAAAAATTGAAAAGTCAAAGACTTTTAAAGTATTCCTGGGCTTGTTTGGCCGTCCTCAAACAGTAGTTACCCACAATGTCGCGATTCGAGTAAAGCTCTGTCAAAATAAATGAAACGGCAAAACCGGCAGCAAAACTGATCAAAGCCACTGAAGCCAGGCGGTCGTGTTTTTTTAAAAAATCTTTCATCCCGTTTAGAAGCAGGTCGCGGTCAGCGCGTTCCCGTTAAAGTTTAGTAGATAAATATTTTTATGAAGTTCCATTTTATCACTCCAGTCAGTTATTTTAAAACCGTGACCGCGGCTTCTAACGGGATTCATAAACTATAAAATTGACGGGCACAAAAAGGCGCTCTCCTGCTTGGCCTTTTCAATCGTTTCCCGACTAAGACCGGCCGCCAGAAGCGGTTCATCGCTCTCGCGAATGCTTTTGCAGAGAACAACGCCTTTATCCATAAGATTTTTCTTCTCCGCGTTGGAGAGCGTGGTAAGACAGGTAACCGGATGCAGGGTTGCGTCCTCAATCATATCGTGGAGATTTCCGACTTGAGGATAATTCCAGCCGATGAGCTTCACGCCCGCGCATTCAGAGTACTGTATGGCTTTTTCGGTAAAGTTAGTATTGGTAATAAGCAGCCCTTCGTTGAGACGGCGCTTTGAACCGTAGTCGAATTCCTTGTTCTTTAGGTCGTCAAAACGGGCTTTAACGTAAAGCGCCACCTTGAGGTCGGATTTAAGACCTAGCTCGTTGTGAAATTTCGCCTCGGCCATAATAAGTTTATTCTCATTCCAGGCGACGATGTCCATCTCATGACTAACGCAGGTGCCCTCAACGATTTGGTCGGTTAAAGTTTCGTAGCCTTTGGCTTTGAAAATTTCCGCGACGAACTTCTCAAAGGGAAAACCGGAGGGCCCCAAATCGGCGATGGCCCGCTTTAGCGAATAGCGTGCCGCCACCGGCGTTTCAAATTTGTGAAGCAATTCGAAAGCGTGGCGGTAAATGGCGTTGGTGCTCATGCCATCCTCAACTTCACGGGCGATATGGTGAGCAATTTTGTCCCGCACTTCGTCCGAGGCCCCGGCTCTGGTCAAAGAGTCGAGCAACTTCTTGCTGCGAAACGCCTCTCGCGTTCCGTCGGCTTTGATGATATAAATTTTTCGGTCGGTCATACGGCTATTATACATTGGAAATAAAAAAACGGCACCACCCAACTACAGATATGGCCAAGACAATTTCACGCTCTCCGAAAAGCGTTACTAGGATGCTAGTGGCAACTGTTGTTACAAAGGACAATCCTAGTAAAAAGCCGTAAACCGGTAGGTCATTTATGATTCCGTTCATATCTGGCCGCTCTGTCCACGCATCAATCAAAACCGGAAGAGCCGGAAGTAGTTCGGAATCTCTAAGTTTATCCACCCGAATGTTTCGTATGTTCATATCAAACAACTCCTAATTTTGTTCAGCCGTTACCATAAAACCAATGATGGGATTCGGTCCCGTCGCAAAGCCACTTTCGGGGCGGCTCCTACCTTCGGGGCAGGGCGACATGTTATTGTTTTTTTGGATTATCCAGAAGAACCTAGTCCTTTTATACATCAATTACTACAACTTTGTCAAACAATAATTCCACCGCCAAGGCAGACTTCCCCGTCATAGATAACAATTGATTGCCCCGCCGCCCCGCCGGTTTGCGATTCCTCAAAGTGAACCTCAAAATGTCCGACTTCCGATGTCCGACATTTCTGTAGAGGTTGTCGATAACGGATGCGCGCAAGAGTTGGTCTGTCTTTGGCCGGCGCGTCGTTTATCCAATTGACGTTTTTTAACTCAAATATTTTTCTTGATTCCCCATCAAGTTGTTTATGCGGATTGTGAGAAACAATCAAGATGTTTTTTTTAATATCCTTTCCTATAATATAATACGGCTTGTCATCGTGAGTCTTTTTAGCGACTTCGAAACCATGCCGCTCGCCAAGAGTGAAAAAGAACGCTCCGTCGTGTTCGCCAATCACCTCCCCGCTTTCACCCTGAATCTTTCCCCGCTTCGGCTTGATGAAATTTTTGAGAAATTGCTTAACGTCAATCTTACCTAGGAAACAGAGACCCTGGCTGTCTTTTTTGTCCGCCGTCGGCAGACCGAACTTCTTCGCGAGCTTTCGCACTTCCGGTTTTGTCAGACCGCCCACAGGAAACAGCGTGTGGGCGAGCTGCTCTTGCGTCAGGGTCCACAAAAAATAACTCTGGTCTTTGTTCTGGTCAGAACCAGTTTTTAGTTTGCGGTTTGTAGTTTGTAGTTTTGAATTTTGGGTTTTGTGTTTTGTTTGGTCTTTGGATACTGTGTTTTGTGTTTTCCCAATTCGTGCGTAATGCCCCGTCGCCACATAATCAGCCCCACTTTCTCGCGCGAATTTATAAAACCCGCCAAACTTCACGTATCTATTGCACATCACGTCGGGATTCGGCGTCCGCCCCGCCTTATATTCGCGAACCATGTAATCGACAACTTCTTTTTTGTACTCTTTCGAAAGGTCGAGTGTCAAAAACGGGATGCCGAGCTTGGCACACACCCGCATGGCGTCAAGCCGGTCTTCTTTCGACTGACACGAGTCAAAAAGGTCGGACCTTTCTCCGGCCCCAAGGTCCGACCTTGGGTCCCATACACGAATAAAAACCCCGGTTACGTCATAGCCCGCCTTTTTAAGCAAAGCGGCGCTCACGGAAGAATCAACGCCCCCAGAGAGACCTACAAAGACGCGTTTTCGTGGCAGAAGTTGCTTTTTCATTTGCCAAATGTAATATAGAAGTCAGAAAAACTCAACCGGAGAACGAATACATGAATAGAAATGCGGAATGGGAAAAAGAATTGCGAACAGCTCTCTTGCAAGTTCATAGGACAATCGATTCGTCTTTGAATTCGGCGACCCGCGACCGTGCCGTGCAAAGAGTGATACGAGGCGTGAAATTTCTTAAACGCGAAAGGCACACTTTTGTCGCCCGTACGCGAAAACGAAACTTTTGCATGCTGGACAACCAACGGGACGTCCTTGCCGACACCGGCCCAAGCTTTGGGGTGGCAGTAAGACGTGCCCTGACGTCGAAACAAAAATGGTATTACGGGTTTTACCCCGCAGTTCAGTACTTCTTAAAAGAGTGGAACGACCTTTACACGGTATTGTGGAAAACGGTGGGCCGGTTCTTCAGAAAACATCAGCGGTACGACGTGCGTTAAGTTCTTATGCCTACTAAAAATATACTGCGAGCGTTGCTCATTGCCGCGAGCGCGATGGTGGTGGCAATTCTCTTCGCCAAATCTTCCGGCATGTCGATGGAAGGCGCGGTCGGACTTTCCGCTCTTCTTGTAGCGGTCGCCTACGAGCTCTCACCTCCCAAAAACTAACAGCCCAAGCTAATGCTTCGGCTTTTTCTTTTATCAAATTGAACCAAAAAATACAAAGAAAAAACGTCGACAACAAGTGTCGACGTATACACAAAAAATTTTCGTCGAAAGAAACCTCAACACGCTCCACCGCCACCCGAGCAATGCCCGCCCGTCGCGCGAATATAGCGACGCAACGGGCACGGGTCGTAGTAATCATCCGTCGGCGGCGACCACACTACGTCAACTTCCGGTTCCGGCAAATGTTGAACGGAATGTTTATATGGTTCGCCTAAAATTAAGGATTTCCAGTTGTCTGTGAGTCTTTTCGTGCTGTTTGAACGCGACACAAAATTAATCTCGTCACCGCCACACCGACACGATAGTGAGTGGGCGTAGCCCCGCAGTGACATGTTTCGTTCAGGCTTTCGTCCGCAACGGCAGTTTACCGGCGTGACCGAAATTTCGTTCATGATTTACCTCCTGTGGAATTTTTACCGACTCTAACCGTTTTGTATACTAGCATTTGTTTCTGACACGCTCAACTAGCGCAAATATCTCTCCTTATTCGCGACGTGCTCTTCAAACGTCTTCGCGTAATGCATATTACCGCGGATGTCGGAAAGATAGAAAAAGTAAGGCGACTTTGTGGGGGTCACAGCGTCGGTTAGAGCGTCGAGGCCGGGATTTCCAATGGCGGTCGGCGGCAAACCTTTGTGCAAATAAGTGTTGTAAGGTGAATCGTATTGCAAATCCGCTGTTGTCAGTTGGAAAGTGTTCTTACCAATAATGTATTGAAAGGGAGCGTCAACCTGGAGTGGCAGGCCGAGGCCCAACCTCTTCCACAGAATGCCGGCAATAATCCTCCTGGTTTCAGTCGTTCGGGCTTCCGCCTCAAGAATTGAAGCCATAATGACGATGTCTTGAAGCGGTTTGTTGAAAGCTTTTATGTTTTCTTCGATGCTTTTAATTTTTTTATTGAAGTTAGCCCGTAAAGTGTCGAGAACTTCAGGGAATTTAACGTTTGGCAAAAAAAGGTACGTGTCCGGAAAAAGGTAGCCCTCTTTTTCTTTCGCAAGCTTCAGAAATTCTTCATTGTTAAAATCAACAAGCTCCCCCGAAAGGAGAACGCCCATTTGGGCGGCAGTTATGCCTTCCGGAAAGGTAATCCGCGCAGGAGTCAAGCCAAAATTACCCTCCGTCATACGGGAAGCGATACTAAACACCCCTATCGGATTTTCAAAGTAATAGTCTCCGGCCAAAACCCCTCTCTGCCCCGATTCCAAAATCACCAAGGCACGGAACCAGGAGGGCGACCGAACAATTTTGAGGTCATAAAGCTGTCGCGCAATCTCGTTGAGACCGGTTTTTTCTTTAATTGTAATAATCGTTCGTGTCGGAAACGCGGAAGGGGCTCTCAAAAATAGGACGTGTACTGTCCCCAATAAAATTAAAATTGAAACGCAGGCGATGCACCAGAGAGGAAAAACCCGCCGGTCCCGAAACTTTCGCGCCACGAAATCAGTAACCGGGTTTGAGTCAAATGGCTCCATCGGGTTATATCGGCAGGTTGGCCGGAGCCTCGGAACGTTTTGACGGAATACGCTCGAGTGTGGGCGTGGCGGCGACGCTTCCGGGGAAATGATAAATAGTCGCGAGCTCCTCGGTATTGAGAATAAGGGGCGATTGCTCGAAATACTTAAACGGGGGCTGAAAAAACGAACGCAGTTTGAAGGCCTGAATCATTTCCTTTTCGGCGAAGGTGCGCCGTTTGCGTCTGAAATCTTGCCACGGATAGTCAAAGTCGGTAAACCAACCGAGTTTAAAGCCGTTCACGTCGTCATTTGAACTATACTGTCGAAGCGTGCCAATCAACCCAGTAATGCCGATAGGATTAAAGGCTTCCCGGGACGATATGTAGCAACCCCGAATAGCGGTCTCGAAAGGCCATTTGGAAACGCTTCTTTCCAAAGCGGCAATGGTATTCTGTTGGCCCTTGGTGGGGTTCGGCATTCCGGGAAAATCGCTGTCTTTTTTCGTCTTGACGATGGACTCCTCCCTAATTTTTTCAACCTCACGACGCACCCTGTCTTTCCAATCGGGTTTTGTAAACAAAACCCCGTCGTGCTTGAAAGAGGTTTTCCTGTGAGCTTGAATAATGATTTGAATCCAAACCTGTTCGCCTTTCCGCATTGAACCCAAGTATTCCAAAACTGACGTCATCGGGTCGATTTTGAATTCCTCTTTCGGGTCTTCATTCAACCCGTAATCAACATAGGTTTTTATCGGGTACACATTTGATTTGAGGAATTTAAAATAGGTGGCCCACATTGGGAGGTTGACGGGGTCGGGTTCACGCGGAACGGAGCTCATGTAATCATCGGCTTCTTGTATCGCGATATTGGGATATTGAGCGTAGAGCTGGGCTTCAATTAAATTACGGAATTTCTTGTGTGACCAAATAAAAAACTTCACTTGGCCACCAATGGAAACCAGCTCTAAAGAAAACCAGCCCCGAACCTTACCGTACCAGTAGAGTTCCTTGAAAGTCGCCGCGCCGGTTTGATAGAGGGAGGTGAAAAAAATCTCCATCGCCAAGGGCGACTTCATGGTTTCCTTGGGAATTTTTATTTCCAGAAGCACCGAGCCGGCATTCAAAATATAATCGCTTCGAATGTACCGCATCCACGACTGCGCGAAAATTTTGCCCAACACAAGCGGCGCCCAGAGAGGCGCCCACTCGTACAGCACGTCAAAAAAAACGGCGAAATTTATCAGAAGCAGCTTACCGCCCAAAAAATAAAAGCAAACGGCGGCGGCAACGAAACTTCCGATAAACAACCACCGTCTAATTTGCGACTCCTTCTCATTGTTACCCTCAAGAAGCGTCTTTTCAATGAGATTGAAAAAAAGGTCGAATGAATTGAAGAGATAGGCTTTCAACATGAGAATATCATACCGCAAAAGATGAAAGAATTCTACATAACCTTGAATTACGAAACTGGTTTCCGCGAAGAGAACTTGCTCCCGTGCGCCTTGGCCGGACCCCAGGCAAGCGGGAGGAAGTTCTCGGAGCGCGAGTTTCGTAATTCAAGGTACATAACCCTTAAAAAGCCCCCGACTCGCCACGGCGAATCGGGGGCTTTTTAGAATTTTTAGGCGGCTACCGCGTAAAGCCCCTCTTTACTTCGTTTGAAATGTTTGGGATTTTGCAAATTAACCACAATAGTATTCTCTTTCACGTATCGCTCTTTTAAAACCTTATCAATAACCTGTTCACGATTGAGCGGACCGTTAGATTCAAGTACTTTCCGGATAACGTCCTTAACAACTCCCGACATGTACCCCCACTCCGCCAAGGCGTACAACCCGCGGCCGACAAGCACGAAGCGCGGGTCCTTAATGAGTTCGTTATGAGTGGTGGCAACGTGAGCTTTTTTGCCAAACAATTTTTCAATTGACTTCGCCACTTCGCGAAAGTGAATCGGGGAACCGTGTTTTCGTATGACGAGAAAAGCGTAATCACGCATGCCTTTGGCGCGAATGTTGGGAGAAGAAGTGAGTCCCCACTCACCGAGAGGATTTTTGCCGATAACTTTTGAAAGTGCCAGCCAGCGTTTGACGACAGTGTGGTCTTTCTTGTACTCGTCGGAAATGTCTTCTACGTGGGACAAAAATGAAGCGATGATATCTAACTCGGAAACAAGGTCTTTGTCGGAAAGATTTTTGTAAAGTTTTTTCAAAGCGTCGTGAACTTTTCTCGCGAGGTCGTCGCTAATATGCCAGCGGTGTTTGAAATGTTCGTCTTCCTTTTCTTTTTTGAAAGCTTCACCCAACACAAGCAGTAGGTGAACGTGATTTTGAATGCTCTTTTCTTTTGAAACGTGTTGGAGCAGGTCTTCTTCGGAAATGATGCCTCCGAGGGTGCCGACAAGGGTGTGAAGTTCGCTAAAAGCAGCTTTTTCTTTTTCAAAACTTTCGGAGCGTTTAATGCTGTGAAGGGCGTAATTTTCAATCTGGCGTACCCGTTCGCGAGTAATGCCGTAACGCTTGCCGATGGCCTCAAGGGTCATTTTCCGTGAATCCTTATCGAGGCCATGTCGACTCACGATAACGTCACGCGCCCGTTCAGGGAGTACGGCCAATAGCCTCTTGGTCGTCTGCTTCGGATTGAATGTAATCGTATTCATGGTGTTTACTATGCTAATTGTTTTATCATTGCGTTGAGTTTAAGTCAAGCTACTGGTTCTGTCAAGAGGGTTGTCAATCCCCACGCCGAATTTCCCCGCCGATTTAACCGGCAACAATATTAATCAATCTCCCTTTTATGTAAACAGTTTTGACGATTTTTTTTCCTTCAATCCACTTTTTAATTTCCGGCAACGCGACCGCTTTTTCCTTAACCTCCGCTTCCTCGAACTCGCCTTGAAGCTCCACGTTCCCGCGCACTTTGCCGTTCACTTGCACCACAAGAGTCCACCGGCTGCTGACCGCGAGCGCGGCGTTGTAGGCCGGCCAGACCTCTGTGTGGATTGACGTTTTATGACCCAAAACAAACCAGAGCTCTTCGGCAATGTGCGGCGCGAATGGAGCCAAAAGACGAAGTAAAATTTCATATTGTCCGCGCGAAAAAGCATCGACTTTTTCTATTTCGTTCGCAAGAATCATCATGCTGCTCACCGCCGTGTTAAACCGCATGGCCTCAATGTCTTCCCCCACTTTTTTAATGGTTTTGTGCAACAAAGTTGTCAGTTGTAAGTTGTCAGATTTCAGTTCCGAATCGGAGCCTTGCTTTAATCTTAAATCTTTAATCTTTAATCTAAGCTTCCACACTTTTTCGAGAAAACGCCTTGGCCCTACCATTGATTCCGTTGACCACGCGATATGTTGGTCAAATGGCCCCATGAACATCTCATAAAGACGTACCGTGTCGGCGCCGAAAATTTTTATCAGCGTGTCGGGGTTGACGACATTACCAACCGATTTCGACATCTTTACGCCGCCCTCGCCGAGGATAAGCCCGTGCGAAGTTCGTTTGAGATACGGTTCGTTCGTCGGCACCAATCCAAGGTCAAAAAGAAACTTGTGCCAAAAGCGTGAGTAAAGCAAGTGAAGCGTAGTGTGTTCCATGCCACCGTTGTACCAATCCACGGGCGTCCAGTAGTCGAGATTCTTTTTACCGGCAAACATTTTTTTATTTTTCGGGTCGGTATAACGGAGATAATACCAACTTGAACCCGCCCAGTTCGGCATAGTGTCGGTCTCACGCTTCGCGGGGCCTTTGCACACGGAACATTTCACATTGACCCACTTCTCTATGGCCGCCAGAGGCGACTCGCCGGTGTCAGTGGGCTTGTAATTCTTCACTTTCGGCAACTTCACCGGCAAATCTTTTTCGGGAACGGGAACCATGCCATTTACAATTCCTTTCAAAATTTCTTGAAGAAGTTCCGGTATCTCGCGTTCCTTAAAATGGCCAAACCCTTTCCACAATAGAAACTTCCAATCTGTAGGAAGATTTTCATTTGATTTCCTTTTTATTAACGGGTCATCGTCAGACAAAATTACGGTAACTTTGTCGGCATAGTTTGAAATCTTCTTGAAAGAAACTGGAGCTTCCCAAAATGTTCTCCATGAATCAATATCCGACCCTTTCGATTTTTTTCCTAAGAAGTCCCAATCACGATTATTCATTTCGCCGACAGCCGAAGCGACAAGAAAAAGATTTCCTATTTTTATTCTCGACGCTTTAAGGAGATGTAATGCCGCCTTACTCCCCAAACTATGCCCCACAATTATGTCGTTCGGACCGAAATCTTTTATGAACGGCATAAGTTCCATCATCCACGATTCAACGGTCGGATGACTTGCGGTACTCATGGTTGGCGTAAACACTTTAATCCCTTGCGCTTCAAGAGCGCGCTTGACATACGGAAACCAATTATCTTCACCAGTCGCTTGGAAACCGTGTATGAGGAGTGCCCGTTTGGTATTACAGTTTGCACAATGAATGACCGGAATCGGTTCGCCCCAGTAACGTTGGCGCGAAAAGACCCAGTCACGAAGTTTGTAATTGACCGCGCGGGTGGCGTAACCTTTTTCAACAAGATAATTGATGATGTCGGGACGCGCTTCTGCCCACTCGCGGCCCTTAAATTCCGCGGGCTCGAGCAAAATACCATTTTTTACAACCGGCTTTTCAACTCCTTGTACCTGTTCCCAAGCAAGTCGATGAGAATCGGGTAACCGAAACGTTTCAAGCTCTTTCGGAGTAAGCCACACGACATCGTGTTTGGATTGCTCGTCGGATGAAGTGTCTTTCTTTTCGCCATCAACAAGTTGAAACACGAAAGTGTCGAAATGAGCGAAGCGATTTTCGTTTTTCGGCACATGAAAAAATTGCGAGTGAGCACGGGGCAACTGTCGGACAAGTTTCATATTCTGGTAACCTGTCTCTTCCGTTATTTCCGCACGAGCGGCTTGTTCCGATGTCTGTCCTTTTTCCACTCCGCCCGTGATAAACGTATCCCAATCCACTTTTTTCCACTTTAGTCCTATGTATTTATCCTCCGACCAGTGTTTAACAATGGCGGTTATGGCTTCCCTCTCGACGAATGGCTTGTCTTTTCGAACCGCGTCAGGTCCGTCAGTTTTCACGAACAAAGGCTCGGCCACCGGATGGAGCGGAATGTTAAATTTCTTGGCGAATTTGTAGTCACGCTCGTCATGAGCGCTCGCGTTCACGATTCCCGTTCCGTAATCGGCGACAACGTATGATGCGACCCATATCGGCAAATCGCGGCCGGTACCGGCGTAGTTCTCAATGTAACGGCCGGTAAAGATACCCTCCATCTCTTTATCAGCGTCATAGTCTTTACGTTCGCGCTTCTGCTTCAACTGCGCCACAAAATCCAAAACCGGTTTTTCGTATTTGCTTCCCGCCACCAGTTTCGTAATAAGCGCATGTTCGGGGGCGATGACCGTAAAAGTTTCGGCCCGATAGGTTTGCGGCACGGAATTATACGTTTCAACCGTGATATCCAGACCTTTGACCTTACCCTTGAAATTGACACCCTCGCTCCTCCCTATCCAGTTTTTCTGCTGAATTTTAATTTTTTCCAAGTAGTCGACAGGCGTGCGGCCGCGGAATATGCGCGGTACAAATTTTTCCTTGAGAAATTTGATGATTTTGGCGTATCTCACGTCGTCAGTCTGTTCCGATTTAAAAACGCCGGTTTTCTCGTCTTTAAGCAAGGCTTCGGTCGGATACCCGGGCCAGTAGTATTTCGCCTGTTCTTTGTCCTGTAACACGTAATGGCCGGGTACTTCGTCGGCCACAAGCGTACCGGCTTCGTCCGTATAGGCGATAGCGTAATGGAAATTAGCTTTTGACTCTCCGCCGACGGTTTTAAGAAAATTTTTTAGAAATACAACGACTTCGTCATCCGTGGCTCGAGGGCTATTGGGATTCGCGTGCTTTCGGATATGCACCATAAATCCGCCGTTCTCCGGCCACTTTTCAATCCAAAGAATGTGGTCGGTCGAAATCGTCGGAATACCAGTTTTTTTGAAATAAAATTCTGATTTTTTCTTGGCGTTTTCAAGAAAGTCGTCGCCCTCAAAAAGACCCTTATCGTCTACCGGCGGAATATCATCGAGCGAAACAAGCTCAATACCGGCAACACCCGCGAGGCAAGCCTTAATCATTTTCACCTTCGCGCCGTTGCGGGTACCGATAAGAATTTTCTTCGGATCCAAATCCTTGTCCAACCGCTCGGCGTATTTAGTAATCGCCAACATCCACTGTTCTTTCTCGCGCTTTTCCACCACCGTACCGCAACGTTCGCACTTTCCATCAACTACCTCTTCGTTGGCAAGACCGATTTTATCTTTCGGACACCAATTAATGGCCATTCTTTTTTTGTAGGCTAGTCCCTTCTCAAGAAACTTGAGAAAAATCCACTGCGTCCACTTGTAGTAAGCGGGGTCGGAGGTAGCAAGCTCACGTGACCAGTCAAAAGAAAATCCTAAACTTTTTAGCTGACGGCGAAAAGTGGCCGCTGTGTTTTTGACTATGAGAGAAGGGGCTTTCCCTGTTTTGATGGCAAAGTTTTCAATCGGCAAACCAAAAGCGTCGTACCCGATTGGGTAGAGCACATTAAAACCCTCGGCCCGACGCTTGCGTGCAATAACGTCAAGCGCGGTATAACTGCGGATGTGTCCCACATGAAGTCCGTCGCCTGAGAGAAAAGGGAACTCAATCAGAGGATAAAATTTCTTCTTTTTTGAGTTATCAACAGCGCGGTCAAGTTTTTTGCTTTCCCAATACTTCTGCCATTTGGGTTCAATCCGATTGTGGCGATAAGACTTCATAGAAGAGATAATATAACAAAAGCCCCGAGCCGCAAAGCGGCTCGGGGCTTTTTAAGGGCTTTCCTTAACGCTTCGGCATAGGGGGCATGACGGGGACAGGAGCAGGGGGAGTTTCCTGCGGATAGACGCTCGGGTCGAGATACGCTTCAAAACATTTCTCGCCGACGCCGTGAGTCCAGTCGTTTATACCGAGTGTCGAGTAACCGTAGTAATACGGGCTGCTGTTCTTTGATTGTTCGGGTGAAGCGACGTCAAAGGTGGCACAGATTGAGAAGTGTCGCTCATCAATAACGGGCTGGTAACGATACTCCTTCCCTGTTTCGGGGTCAACCGGCATTTTGCCACTGAAGTATTCAAGGTCGGAGAGGGCTTTCGGAAGAGCGTATTTTTTCTGCCAGTAGCTTCCGACACTCTGGGCTATGTTCTGCAGATGTGAAATTCGGGCCGCGTCCAATTTCTGATACCGCGCTTGAAGTGGCGAACCAATAACTACAAAGCCCAAAATGATGGCAACGATGGTCGTCGCGACAGCCGCAATCGCTCCGACTTTCGGGCCAAGCGCCGGCAGAGTCGGGTCGCGCTTGATGTCATAGAGGTAGTACCAGAAAATAGCTCCGGCGCTTAAAAGTGTTACTCCGCTTTTCAACACAAAGCGGGTAGTGATTTCACCGCCGAAAAAGTAGTAGACGAGAGCAATGAGGTCGGAGATGACGGTTGCGGCCGCGAGAAAAATAATAATCGAGCCAAGCACCTTGCGTCCGCCTGTTTTTCCTCTGCCGGTTTGCGCGAAATTTACGGCGAGAGATTCCACATGCCTGTTCGCGAGCCACGACAAAATCAAATACACCGGCACACCGACCAGAAGCGTGGACATAGCCCAACGAATGGCGCTATCCTGCCATGAAAGCGAGTAGCTGTAATAAGACGAGTTATCAAGAACGTCGGGAAATACTTTGTTAATCAAATCAAATACAAAACTTAAAAAACTCGAGTAAACCGAAGTAAGAGCAATGATAATTCCCAGGTTAAGCAGAACCGCTTTCACGTCGGCGCGGGGTTTTTCCGGCGTTTGCGGCTGTATTGGCGGAGGAGGCGGATTATTATTGGTCGCGTATTGATTCTGCGGCAACCCGTTTTGATATGTTGGTTCCATTCGCTTTAAATAAGTTGATAATGTTTACATTATAACACACCAAAAAAATTCCAGTACATTGAATACTGGAATGACGCTTACCACCTAAAACCGAGTGATGCGACGAAGCCCGCCGGATAGGTGCCGCCAATATAGAACTCGCCTCTCTTCCACACACGACCCAAGCCAAGACTCCCCTCCAGGATTTTCAACTGCTCCGTTTCAAGAGGCCGGACATTCACAGCACTGGCTAACGAAAAACCCTGCCGGATTGGCAACTCGGCTATAAGTTCGCTTTTCGGTATATGCCAATCTTCTCCATATACTCGAAGTGAGGTCTTAAAAACAGGTTTTCTTTCCGCGTCATACTTTCCCCAGGAAACGAACGCGTAGGGATTGGTTCTGAAAGGGCGCAAACCCGCCTTAAACCCTTTGGGTTCGCGTAAACCGGCCTGTGTGGGTATACCTTCATGGGAATCGAAAGGGCTGACAAGGTTTTCTTTCTCTTCGTAACCTGTAAAAGTGTTTCGAATCATGCTCGCCCAGTTCGCTTTCAACTCCGAGACAACCGGAATTTCTTCCAGAGCAAACTCCCGAAGAGCGAGGCGGGCACCGCGGCTAAAAGCGTTTCGCGCCTCGCGGGTCACCTCGTCGGGAAAACCAAACCCAAGTCTGTCCCTCTCCCGCTCGAACTCCAGTGCGCGGTATGTACTGAATGTGTTCGTGAACGTAAAAGACAACCGGTTCTCCAGAAGCTTGAGAAGAACGCTTTCATGTTTTAATCTCTCCGCGTCGGTTCTTTCAAGAACCAACCGTTGTAAATTAAGGTCAGGAGGACCGTTCGTCCCGTCACTAGCCAAAAGCGTGGAGCCCTCGAAGAAAAGAAGCAATCCGACAATGACAATTTTCATGAGAAAGTCTTTCTTTGTGTTATTGCACCGAAAACCAGTCTAGCGCTTTTGGCCGGTATTGCAAGGACTAAAATCAGACAAAGAAAATGTCCCGAGTACATCGGGACGGGCGTAAGTTGGACCGTGGCGGCGAGGGCGTGTTTTTGGCACTTGTGAATTCGGTAAGCTCCGAAGAAACAAGCTGCCGCCACGACAATCAAAACAAACCCCACGGGATAACCGACCCAATAACCCCCGTTATTGAGTGAAGCCAACCCAAACCCCAAACACAGCGTTCCGAGAATCAGCAAAATCCAAAACCACATTTTATCTCCTCCGCAAGGTTGGTTGTTTAAAACAGGAAGAACATCTAAAACATCGGGTACATTACTATGAAATATATGCAATGTCAAATAGAACGAATTGACATTTTTCGGAGTATTTTGCTAACCTGTAGTACATATGAAATTGATCCTTAGACTGACGACTGCAAATTACCGGACTGAAATTCAAAGTCAAAACGAGCTGACTTCGGACGAAAAAAGTTGGCTCACCGGCGCTCTCGACCGCAATCAAGGGAAAGTGCCTGTGAACAGTGCGATGCTCACGGATTACGTCACCAACCCGTTAATTCAAAAAATCGGGGAAATCCGTCTCGACGGACAACTGTTCACACTTTCAAGGAACAACGGGCTACTTACGATAAAACCGGCAAAGCAAAACGTTCCGGTCAAAGTTTAGCAAGACGCGACAAAAGTCCGCGTCTTTTTTATTTTGTACTATGAATTACTAAACCCGCTGCTTCGAGAAAATCCTCCCGCTTGCCTCCCGTCCGGACAAGGCGCGCCGGGGGAGTTTCTCTCCGCCAAGCTTCGGTTTCGTAATTCATAGTTTCGTAATTAAAATCAGATTTTGAACTCTACGACATCCCCATCTTTCACTATATACTCCTTCCCTTCCGTTCGAATCAAGCCCTTTTCACGCGCGGCGGCGTACGAACCGGCCGCCAGAAGTTTATCCCACTCTATCACTTCGGCCCGCACGAATTTTTCTTTGAAATCGCCGTGAATGGCGGTACCCGCCTCCGGCGCCGTAGAGCCTTTTTTGATAGTCCACGCCCGGGTCTCATCTTCGCCGGTGGTGAAATAAGTTATAAGACCCAGTATCTCGTACGCTTTTGAAATGAGGCTGTCGAGACCCATGCCAAAAACGGGGTCAATTTCAACAAAGAGGCCGGAAATATTTTTTCGCACGGCTTCGGTGGCGTTCTCGCTTGCCGCGGAAGTATTTAGCACGTACAAAATCGGTTTCTGCGTCAAAAGATTTAGTTGCCTGACGAAAGGAACTTCAAGTTCCGAAAGAGGCTCGTCGCGCGTCAGCTTGCCTGCCTCGAGGCTCTTCCGCAGTCGTTCCAAAACGTCCTTTTCGATTACCGCCTCCTTCTTCCCCGCTTTGACGTCCTTTCCGAGGTTTGCCAGGCGTTTACTCACAGTCTCAAGGTCAGCAAGTACCAACTCGAGATTGATGACGCTAATGTCATCTAGCGGATTAACCCTGCCGGCTACGTGAATGATGTCTTTGTCCTCAAACACCCGTACCACTTCGGCTATGGCGTCCACTTCGCGGATATGCGAAAGAAATTTATTCCCCAGTCCCTGCCCTTCCGCCGCGCCCTTCACCAACCCGGCGATATCGACAAACTCGACAGCCGCCGGAACGGTTTTTTTCGAGTGGCTGAATTCCGAAAGTTTTGCGAGTCGTTCGTCCGGCACCGCCACTATCCCGACTGATGGGTCAATAGTACAAAACGGATAATTCTCCGCCGGCACGCTTTGTTTCGTGAGCGCGTTAAAAAGCGTCGATTTTCCGACATTTGGTAGACCTACGATGCCAATACCTAAAGCCATGCCAGAGAGTATATAGTATTCTCGACAAAGTATGAAATTTACCCTGCCCGCTTTAACATTCTCTCATTCGTGCGAATGAGAGAATGTTAAAGCGCTTACTTCTTGCATTCTTGAATCTTAAGCTCTCTTGTGTTAGGGTCACTTAAGAAATCCCGATTGGGATGTATCTAGAACTCTGTCAATAAAATAACCAGCTTAACACAAGGAAAGGAATACGGCATGAGCAGTAGAACTCTGTTTGACAAGGTGTGGGACAACCACACCGTTCGGGTCTTGCCTAACGGTCAGACACAACTCCTAGTCGGGCTTCACCTCATTCACGAAGTCACAAGTCCACAGGCTTTCAGCATGCTGCGCGAACGCGGACTCAAGGTTCGCTTTCCGCATCGCACCTTCGCCACGGTGGACCACATCGTGCCCACCTCGACAGAAGGCCGGAAACGTCCGTTCATGGACACCATCGCCGACCAAATGCTCACGCATATCGAGAATAACTGCCGAGACTTCGGCATCACGTTCTTCGGTCTCGGCCACGAAAGTCAGGGTATCGTCCACGTCATTGGTCCGGAACTTGGGCTCACCCAGCCTGGCATGACCATTGCCTGCGGCGACAGCCACACTTCAACGCACGGCGCATTCGGTTCAATCGCCTTCGGCATTGGCACCACACAGGTCGCAAACGTTCTGGCCAGTCAATGCCTCTTGCTGCAAAAACCGAAAGTCCGACAAATCAAAGTGAACGGAAAACTCACAGCCGGCGTCTATGCCAAAGACGTCATTCTGGCAATCATTGAGACACTCGGAGTCAAGGGGGGTATCGGCTATGCCTATGAATACACGGGCAGTGTAATTGAAACCTTGAACATGGAGGGCCGCATGACCATCTGCAACATGAGCGTAGAGGGTGGCGCCACCTGCGGGTATATCAATCCTGATGCCGTTACGGCGGCATATGTTCTCGGTCGCAAATATTCGCCCCAAGAAGGACAGGCATCCGCGGATGCCGTTGACTACTGGGTGTCTGTGAGGTCAGCCAGTGATGCAACCTACGACGACATCGTGGAACTCGACGGCAACACTATTCCACCAATGGTCACGTGGGGCATCAATCCCGGACAAGCCATCGGGATAGACTGGGTACTTCCAAAGAACGCCGACAGCGAGGCTCTGAAGTTTATGGGTTTCAATGCTGGCCAGCCGATTATCGGTACCAAAGTGAATGTGGCCTTCATCGGCTCATGCACCAACGGTCGGATAACCGACTTGCGGGAAGCGGCGGGCATCGTGCAGAAGCACGGACTCAAAGTCGCGAAGCACGTCAGGGCACTTGTTGTTCCGGGGTCCGAAGCGGTTCGCAAACAAGCGGTTAGTGAAGGTCTTGATACAATCTTCCGTGACGCGGGCTTTGACTGGCGCGATGCCGGATGCTCAATGTGTCTTGCCATGAATCCGGACAAACTCAACGGAAACGAACTTTGTGTGAGTTCGTCAAACCGCAACTTCAAAGGACGTCAAGGAAGCCCCACTGGTCGGACACTCCTGATGTCTCCCGCTTCGGTGGTGGCTTCGGCCGCCGCGGGGGAAGTTACCGATATACGACGACTCGTTGCCTGAGGCATCAACCCAAGAAAGATATATTATGAATGAAATCAAAGCGGTCGTCGGAAGGGCATTTCACCTGCCAGGTGACGACATCGATACTGACCGAATCATTCCGGCTCGCTTCCTCCGATGCGTGACCTTCGAGGGCTTAGGAGAACGCGTGTTTGAGGACGACCGGAAACAAGCGGGAGGAAAACATCCGTTCGACCAACCCGAAAACAAAGGCTGCGAAATTCTCATTGCTGGCGCGAACTTCGGTTGCGGTTCAAGTCGCGAACACGCGGTCGCCGCAGTCCAGCGCTGGGGCATCAAGGCCATCATCGCACATTCGTTTGCCGGCATTTTTCGCGGCAACGCGACGGCAAACGGACTGGTGTGTGTGGACGTCACCGGGGAAGGTTACAAACAAGTCATCGAGGCACTAAAGCATGAAAACTGCTTCGAGATTGACCTCGACAACATGGTGGTTGATGTTGTGTATGAAGACGGTGTTTTGCCGCCGTACGTTTCCTGCACCATGCCTTTGGCCGACCGTGACATGCTCACGACTGGCACGTGGGACACCACGGCAACCTTGCTTCAAGCGGGAGAACTGATTGAAGCAACTGCCGCGCGACTGCCCTACATGGCGTAACCTGAAGGTTGGTTAAAGTTATAAAAATCGACAGACTGCTACAGTGAAATGTAGCGGTCTTTTTCTTTGACAAACCGCAAGAATATGATTATATCTACCGAGACACTAAAGTGTGTGGTCTTTGGCAAAATAACCCTTAACAAGGAGCTTGCGGATGAAAAAAGTGAATGTTGCTTTGGTGACGGGAGACGGTTCAGCGCCTGAAATGATGCGGGAAGCGACACGGGTCGTTTCTCTGGCCGCAAAACTTGATGACGTCGTCATCGACTGGCTGGACACGCCCATGGGCTGGAACGCTTACAAAAAGTTCGGGGATACAACCCCTGCTTCGTCCATGGATACGGCTCTTAAAACCGGACGGGTGTTCTTCGGCGGCGTTGGCGACCCCGAAATGGACAAAACCATCGGCAAGGAACATCCGGAAATGATGCCGGAAGCACGGGCCTTGCTCCCAATCCGGAAAAACTTAGGCTTGCTCTTGAACTTCCGACCCATGAGGCTCACACGGGAACTCGCTCACCTCTCACCACTACGACCCGAGCTCATTCCGGCGGAAGGTGTGGAGATGGTCTTCATCCGTTTCCTGCTTGAAGACAGCTATTTCGGCACGAAAGACTTACGCGCACACCTCGACAGTTACAATGCGCGCGTACTCGGCATAAAATTGAAGAGCGAAGTTGATGGAAACGAACATTTGGTTACCGAACTTGCGTATTACAGAGGAGATACGATACGCAAATACTTCCGAGCGGCCTTTCAGTACGCCCAAAGCAAAAAACTACTCCTCATCTCGGTGGACAAAGCGAATGTCATGGCGCGCTACGCGTACTGGCGAAAAGTTGTAGGGCAAGTCGCAAAAGAGTTCCCGGACGTACCGATAAGTTACCAACTTGCGGATTCCGCTTGCGCGCTACTCTTCCGACCAGGGTCTCTGCGCGGCGTCATCGCCTGCGGCAACGAACACGGAGATATCCTCTCGGACGGCGCGGCCGAAATGGTCGGCGGCATGGGCATGATGCACAGTTCATCAATCAACCCCGACACCGGTCAGGCCCTGTTTGAAAGCGGTGCCGGCACCGCGCCCACGCTAGCGGGGCAGAACATGGCAAACCCGCTTGGCCGAATCCTCACGGGGGCGATGCTGCTTCGCCATATTGGAGCAGAGAGAGGCGCGGCAGCGATTGAGACGGCGGTACACGAAGTTTTGCGGAAGGGGTGTCGAACCGCCGATATCGCGGAAGCGAACAAGCACATCTTTAGCTGCAGCGAAATGGGAACCGCGGTTCTGAATCACATATCGTAAACTTCGACAGTCAGTCGGTCTGTTCATTCAGACCGACTTTTTTCTATGATAGAACTGTACAGTATGCCAAAATAATAGTACAATTAATTCGATATGGTAAAAGGCGTTCTGACGAAGCTCCGAATGGCCCCTCTTGCCGGGACTTTAATAATCGTGACTGTTTTTGCTGTTAGTGGCTTCTTGTACCCCAGTATTGCTGTAGCTACCGTGACCGTCAACGCCGCTACCGGAGGCTCGGCAATTTCGGCAGATACAACGGGTGGGAGTTATACCGCCCTAACGGGACCTATAGTGAGCGAAACTGTCGTTGGGGATGTAGGAACGGGAACAATCATTTTAAACGCCCCAGCGGGTTTTCAATTCCGAACGACTTCGAATAGCGTTACTGCTACCAGAACAAATATCAACAACAGCACTTGCAGCGGCTCTGGAAATAAGGCGCTTAAGATAAATAATGGCACTTCTCAAACAGTTACTCCTTCAGTTTCTTCCATCTCAATTACCATAACTCAATCTTCCACGGGGAATTCCTCTCTTTGCAGCGGTATCATTACCTGGAGCGGCATTGCCGTTCGACCAACGAGCGGTTCACCTTTGGCCAGTGGAAATGTTACCGACAGCGGTACCTCGGTTATTGCAGGTGTCACGAGTGCTACAAATTTTGGCACTTTAGCCGAGGTTGCCGGCACCGTAACCAAACTGGCATTCACCACACAACCCGGCTCGACAACCCACGGCTCGGCTTTGAACCCTCAACCGGTAGTGAAAACGCAAGACCAGTTCGGCAACAACTCCACGAACGGCCTCGCTTCGAGCAAAACGGTCACGCTCGCGGTGAGCACGGGCACGGGCTCACTCCAAGGCACGGCTTCGCTTGACATAGGCACCGGTTCCGGCAACGGCACAGACACCTTTAGCGGCTTGAAAATAAGTACTGCAGGCGCGGGAAAGCAGTTGACCGCGAGCGCGACAGGCCTCACTAGCACAGTCAGTAACTCTTTTACAATCAGCCAAATGGCGCTCACGATAACGGCTGCGGCCAACAGCAAAACCTATGACAGTGGAACGACTGCTACGAGTACGCCGTCAATTACGTCCGGCAGTTTGCAGGGAACGGATACGGCGAATTTCGTTGAAACTTACGGCAATAAGAATGTCGGTACGGGAAAAACCCTGACTCCGTCCGGCACGGTAACCGACGGCAATAGCGGCAACAATTACACCTACACTTTCGTTGCCAACACAACGGGTGTCATCACAGCAAAAACTCTCACGATTTCGGGCGTAACCGCGAACAACAAGACCTATGACGGAACGCAAACCATCACGCTAAACACCGGAAGCGCCGCTCTATCGGGAGTAGTCGCGGGTGATGCCGTTACTTTGAACTCATCCGGCGCGACAGGTTCGTCCGCGGATAAGAATGTCGGCACGGGCAAGGCGGTTACCGTCTCCGGTTTCAGTATTTCGGGCACCAACGCGGGCAACTATTCGCTCACGCAACCGGGACTCTCGACAAACATCACCATTAAAAATCTTACCGTCTCGGGCGTTACCGCTAATAACAAAACCTATAACGGCAATACGGTCGCGGCTTTGACTCTTGGCACGGCGGCTCTGGTGGGTGCCGCGAGTGGAGACACGATACAACTTAATACAGGAAACGCGGCGGGCGCCTTTGCCACCAAGAATGCGGGTACGGGCAAGACGGTTGGAGTTACGGGACTCTCGCTTAACGGCACGGACGCGAGTAACTACTCGCTCACCGCGCCGACGGCGACTGCTGACATTACCAAGAAAACTCTGACGGTTACCATGACCGGCCAAAATAAGATATTTGACGGCACCACCGCCGCGACCGTTGTGTTTTCAAGCGACAAAATAGAAGGCGACGACGTGGTTATTACCGGCACCGCCGCCTTTGCCGACTCGAATGTCGCCACCGGCATTATCATTTCGGGAAGCGGCATCGCTCTAAGCGGCGGTGCGGACGCGAGCAATTATACTCTTGGCAACACCACCGCGAGCGCTGTAGCCGATATTACCCCAAATTCCGCTACCGTGACGCTCAACCACGACAACTTGACCCGTGCTTATACCGGCGCTTCGCAATCGGTCAGCGTCACTTCAACGAATCCAACGGGCTTGAGCTACGCGGTTACCTACGATGGCTCACCGACCCCGCCGACCTCCGCCGGCAGTTATGCGGTAGTTGCTTCAATTACCGACCAGAATTATGCCGGCTCTGACAGCGCTACATTGGTTATCACGCCCGTCACTCTTTCGTTAAGCGGTGTCAATATTTCCGATAAAATCTACGACGCGACGACGACCGCTACGGTTGACACGAGCGCGGCCCATCTTAACGGTATCATTGGTAGTGATAACGTCTCACTTGCTGCCGGCGCCACCGCTGTTTTTTCCGACAAGAACGTCGGCGCAGGCAAGACCGTTAGTATTTCAAACCTTTCGCTCACCGGTACCGCCGCCGGCAACTACACGCTCACCACCCCTACCGCAACCGCGAGCATCACACGGGCACCGCTTACTGTTTCCGGCGTGGTTGCAGCGAGTAAGGTCTATGACGGCACCGCTACTACCACGCTCAACGCAACCAACGCGGTGCTCACGCCCATGGGAAACGACAGTCTCACCTTGGACATTTCGAGTACGACTGCAACTTTCTCCGACAAAAACGCCGCCGATAATAAAAGTGTAGTGATAGCCGGTTTGGCTCTTGGGGGCGTCGATGTCGGCAACTACGCTCTGACGCAACCAACAGCGACGACAAGTATTACCAAACGACCCATTACCGTAACGGCGGCAACCGATACCAAAACCTACGACGGCACGTTGACCGCTACCAGCACTCCGACGATTACCGCCGGCAGTCTGGTTACTGGAGATACTGCCGCATGGACGGAAACTTTTAGCGACAAAAGTGTTGGTACGGGCAAGACGCTCACCCCAACCGGTTCGTTGAGTGACGGCAATAACGGTAATAACTATACGATTACATTTGTCAACAACACGAGCGGCGTTATCACCGCCAAAACTCTTACCGTAACCGCCACCGGCATCAACAAAATCTATGACGGCACAACCCTGGCGACGACAACTCTCTCTACCGACAAAATATCCGGCGATGATGTAACCGCCAGTTCCACCTCCTCTGTCTTTGCCGACGCTCTGGTGGGTAATGATAAAACAGTAACTGCTTCCGGTATCACGATTGGTGGTGCTGATGCCTTAAATTACGCGGCAAGCGCCACCGCAACCACTACCGCCGCTATCTCCGCTCGCTCTATCGCCGTCACCGCCGACAACAAATCAAAGACGTATGGCGGCGCTGACCCGACATTGACCTACCAAATTACAAGCGGTTCGTTAGCCAGCGGAGACAGTATTGCCGGTTCACTGGCTCGAGCTACAGGCGAGAGTGTTGGCACTTATGCCATTAGCCAAGGCACATTGACCGCCGGCTCCAACTACAACACCAACTTTACGGGTGCTGATTTCACGATTGCGATTGGGTCAACAAACAGCGTGGTCGCCCTCGCGACTTCAACGAGCGAGGGTGGTTTCCAAGCAACGGTACCGACCGCGACCACCGCCTCGACCACCTCAAGCGGCATCATCACGACCCTTGCCATCCCGACCGGCACGGTCATCACCGGTCCCTCGACATGGAACGGCAAGCTTACCCTGCCCACTGTAACGACAACCTACACGCTCACCGCGAACTCCGGCAATACGGCAGCCGCCGTCGAAGCGATAGAGGTTGGCGCAGGTGATATTCCTCTCACTCTTGACCAGGCCGTGAAGCTCACTTTCGCGGCACAGGTAGGCAAGCTCATCGGCTGGTCGCAGGCAGGTGTTTTTCACCAAATAATCGCTGTCTGTGACAGTACCACAACGCCGACACTCGCCTCGGGCTCGGACTGCCGTGTAGATGTCGGCTCCGACCTCGTCGTCTGGACAAAACACTTCTCGACTTTCATCGCGTACACGGAGACAGCCGTTCCACCCTCGACACCCTTCGGCGGGGGCGGCGGAAATGGGTCCCCCTTTCTCGCATACGGCGGCGGTAGTGGTGGAAGCGGAATAACCACCTTTCCCCCCAGCGCGTCTGGAGGGAACAGCCAAAGCGCCCCGACCGAAAGTGGAGCGGCAGTTGTCATCCCCTTCGCGAGTGCTCGGCCACCGGGAGTGAGTGCCGCCGGACCACTAACACCCGAGACTGCAGCGCCACCGACCGCTCAAGGAGTGGAAAGCCCGCCTACGCCAGAAGCGACACAACCCGCGTTGAACACACAAGTCGCCGCCGTGGCGGCGGCAGACTTCCAAGGCTATGCTTGGTTGTGGGTTTTGGGTATCGGGGGGCTTGCAATAATTGGTTTGTGGATATATAGCCGAAAATCGAACACAAAGTTGTGATTTTCTAGTATCCCCTCGCCCCCCAATGCTCGAACCGGTGACGCCACTCGGCGGCGCGGATTTCGGAAATGAATTTGAGCGGGCCGACTTTTTTCACCCGGGCGCGGAAACCGGCGAACCAGAGAATGCACTTGCGGATTTCATTGGTCGTATCGCCGAAAACAAACCGCGCCAAGAGAGGGTGCGAGTCTGACATGACGAAGACCCTAGCAGTCTTGCCTTTCATAAGCCGGTACCAAATGTAGCCAGCGCCGATGCCATTTGTTTTGAAATGATATGCGAAATGCGGTAGCCAAATACGGTCAAAGAGACCTTTCAGAATCGCAGGCATGGTTGACCACCAGCTGGGATAAAAAATCACAAAATGTTCGGCCCACTTGATGTTTGTCTGTACTCGCATCAAATCCGGTTCAAGAGTTTGAATTTCCTTGTAACCTTTATGAAGAATCGGGTCAAATCTCAAATCCCCCAAGTTCATGCGGCGCACTTCGTGGCCGGCCTCTTTAGCGCCTTGTTCGTAAGCGTCGACGAAAGAGCCACTCAAAGTATTCGTGTCCGGGTGGCCGAGTAAAATAAAAATCTTTTTTTTCCTCATAAGACCTTTATTCGCCTAGGGAACGAAGCTCGATGCCGTGACTGTTTATCACCTCCGCCGCCGCGTCTTCCTGACTTTTCCCCGCCGCAACTTTATCGTCAAACTCCCGGGCCAGTCTCATAAAGAACTCCGGTTGTTTCTCCACCAATGCCACAAGCTGTTGCTGTTCTTCGGAAGATAAATCACCCGGTATCTCCCGAATGGCTTTTTTAAAAAGAAAATCTGCGAACATGAAAAAATTATAACAGATGATAGGTTGTCAATCAACGTCAGGAAAAAGTTTCCCGTATGCTTTGAAGCTACCGGATATCCCTGTGGGTCTTGGTAAACGGACGTTTCAAGAAAATTTCCGAGAGAAAATTAAGCATATAAATAAAACCGGTCTGGAACAGTCCTTGCGCCGCGAGCCGCCGCCCCGAAGTTTTCATGCAAAATGATAGTTTGAACTTCACTTTGCCGACCTTGTGAAGCCGCCGCGCTATGTTGGTATCGTCGCCGTAAAACGAAATGGATGTGTCAAAACCGCCGATGCCCTCCAAAGCGCTCCGCCGTGCCGCGAAATTGCCTCCGACCGCCATATAGCCGATCACCAAATAGACGGGAAAGGCAATGAGAGTCCAGTAGAAAAAAATCAAAATTTTATCCGCAAACCGAACGTCATAATACTGGTACGGGCCGCTCAAACAAGCGAGCTTCGGATTTTCCGAAAACTCGGCGGCCACCGTTTCGAGCCACCCTTCGGGCATCTCCGTATCGGCATCGAGGTACGCGACAATGTCTCCGGTTGCCGCTTTCAAACCGACCTCGCGAGCGCGGTTGAGACCTTTTATCTCTTCACGGATAACCCGAACGGCGGGAAAACTTTTGGCAACGAGGGAAGTGTCGTCCGAACTCGCGTTGTCAACGACGATAACTTCGTAGAGATATTTATGCCCATGTTTAAAAATACTTTTAAGACAGCGGCCACTGTACTTGGCTTCGTTGTAGGCGGGGATGACAATGCTGATTTTTGTCGGGAGCATAATTATCTGACCTCTTTCCACTCTTTGCTTACCGAACGTTTGAAAAAAGTCACCGAGAGGGCGTTGAGAATCCAGACGGACATAAGCCATGGCCAACCGACGGCACGGGCGCGTCTTCCCCTCTCATAGACAGTAAGCTTCGGGTCGAATCGCGTGCGGGCTATTCGTGCCAGACGCATGAAGAGGTCGTGGTCCTCGCCCGCCACGATTTTTTCGTTGAAACCGCCAATGCTGTCGAACGAGCTTTTTCGCACCATTTGAAATTCGCCCGAGCCGGTACCGAGAGCCAGCACGTTATTCATAAAAATATTGTAGCAGTTTAGGAGACCGCGAAAAAAACGGTCGGAAAATCTTTCCAGTTCGGGGAGAACGCGAATACGCGAGCCCAAACCCGCGAGTAATGGGTCTCGTTCGAAATCGCCGAGAGCCTTCTTAAAAAACAGGTCGGGCGAAGGAATAGTCACGTCAGCGTCAATAAAAACCAAAAATTCGCCCCTCCCCTCTTTCGCGCCGGCGTTTTTCCCCTGCCCGATGGTCTGCCGCTCCAACTTGTTGTAGACAACGACACGGTGAGCGTATCTCGCGGCAATCTCACGGGTATTGTCGGTACTTTTGCCGTCGGAGATAATAATTTCATACTCCGTTTCCTTTAAACCTCCGGCCAAATTCCTAAGAGTCTTCTCCAATCCGGCTCCTTCGTTCAATGTAGGAATGACTATCGAAATCATAATCGTGAACTATATTTGCCTTTAATGAACCTGGCCACGCCGCAAAACGCTCCGCCGACAATAATAGCCGCGACCGAGATGAACAGTGCGCGAAACCCCTCATCCACATAGACGTACGCCTCTCCGAGAAAATAGCCGAGCGACAAGAGAAATCCCGTCCAGACAAAGCCGCCCAAGAGGTTGAGAACCAGATATTTCCGAAACGGCACGCGTACCGCGCCCGCGGCCATTAAAGTCGCCAAGGCAAAGCCAAAACCCATGGTGACTTTCGAGATAAAAAGAATTTTGCTGTCGTGACGACGAAAAACACCCTCCATTTTTTCAAAAACGTTGTGAGTAACGCCAAAGACGTGGCCGAAGCGCCGGAGAAACGGTTCCGCCGCCTTTCGACCAACCCAGTACCAAAAAATGTCGGCGACAAAGTCGCCTAAAACCAAAGTGAAAAAAAGGGGTATAAGAGCAAAGTAGCCAAGATGGAGGAAAAAACCCGAAGCCATCATAAGCACCGGCCCTTCCACTATGGCGCCCAAAAAAATGAGGGGGTATTGGTACACCGTCAGAACAGAAATTGCTGTTTCAAGCACTGAATCTGGGGACAGCATGCTAACACTATATCACTTGTAATCTTCGACTTCTAGTATCCCAAAAATTCATCCGTTTTGATGTCATTGTCCTCTACATCAAGAGCTAAAACCTCCTCCCGCATGGCAACTACAAAACCGAGCGTACCGGCGATATAAAAAACCGGCTTATTACATTGTTTACCCCGCGCCGCCGACCGCGCGGGGTTCTCAATTTTGCAACCACAGGATACTGTGGGCAAAATTGAGAGATACTTTTTGAGCATTTTTTTGTTAATTCTCGGAGAGGAAGCCGTGAATGTCGGCACGAAAATAAAATTTTCGTGCCGTGCCGCGTATTTCCGAAGCTCCTCCAAAAACGCCGCGTCTTTTTCCGTTCTGTTAGAATAAAAAAGAAAAATTTCCCCAAGGTTCGACCTTTTTCCCGATTCAAGGTCGAACCTTGGGGAAATTTCCCGCAACATACTTATAAACGGCGTAATACCGATTCCACCCGCGATAAAAATGGCCTGCCTGCGCAGGCAGGCGGGACGACTCTCATCCGTATGTAAGCAGAATGAACCGAACGGCCCTTCTATTTTTATTTTGTCGCCAGTTTTAAGGGCAAATAGTTTTTTCTTGAATAGGCTCTCCCGCTCGCGAGTCGCGATGCTAAGTGTACTTTCATCCGGAGCCGAAACGAGAGAAAATGTTTGTGACATCTTCCCCTCCCAAAGGTTCGATCCGCCAGCTGGCGGATCGAACCTTGGGAGAATAACATCAACAGCCTGCCCCGCCCGAAATGCAAAACCCCGCGGCTTCGTAAATTCAAAAAGTCCCGTATCCCGAGCAATCTCCGTTTGCCGAATGAGTCGGGCTTGGTAAGTTGCCATCACTCTTCCTTAATAAATCCTCCCGCCTGAAGATTCCAGAGCTTGGTGTAGAGGCTCGAATCGTTTGTGAGAAGCTCGTCGTGGCTTCCCTCTTCAATAATTTTGCCTTTTTCAAGCACAATAATCCGGTCCATTTTGTGAATGGTCGAAAGACGGTGCGCGATTACGATGACGGTCTTGCCTTTCATCAGTTTGTCGAGCGCGTCCTGGATAAGCGACTCGGAATGGGAGTCAAGACTTGATGTCGCCTCGTCCAACACGAGAATCGGCGCGTTTTTGAGAATCGCCCGCGCGATAGCCACTCGTTGACGCTCGCCGCCGGAAAGCTTGATGCCGCGTTCACCGACATAGGTTTCGTACTTCGCCGGCAGGCTCAAAGCGAACTCGTCGCAGTGCGCGAGTCGCGCGGCTTCGAGTGCTTCGGCGTCGGTCGCGTCGCGCTTTCCATAGCGAATGTTCTCCAAGAGCGTCCGGTGGAAAAGAATCGGGTCCTGCGGCACCAAACTCACATTCCGGCGCAAACTTTCCTGCGTAACCTCTCTGATATCCTGCCCATCAATTAAAATTTTTCCCGCGGAAACATCATAAAGCCGCAACAGGAGTTTTACAAACGTGGATTTACCCGCGCCGGACGGCCCAATGAGCGCCACTTTCTCACCGTAACGTATCTTCAAATTAAGCCCGAAAAGCACTGCGCGCTCCTTATTGAAGCTAAAACCAACGTCTTCGAAACTCACTTCACCCTTGGGAACGTTAAGCACTTCAGCGTTTGGCAGGTCTTTAACATCATGCGGATATTTTAGAATATCCACCATTTCCTTTGCATCGGCAAAGGCCTCGTAAATGTTTCGGACAACGCGGCTGAAATCCCAAAGATGACCGCCCAGACCCACGAGATACACCTGGATTAAAACAAACGTACCAATGGTGATGATTCCCTGTTGCCAATATTTTATGGCGAAATAAAAAAGCAAAAACTCAATGATAAAAATCAGAAGGGACTGCACCGTATCCACCGCTCCCTGCAAATTCCAGACAAATTTCGTCAGTGTCGCTTGGTCGTCCGTCACCTTTTTGAAATATCCGGATTCAAACCTAGAACCGGTAAAAAGCTGAATGGTATTCTGGTTGGAGATGGCGTCGGAAAGCACTCCGGTGGTGAAAGAATCCATTGAGGCTCTTTTAACGTCATACTTGAGTTTCCAGCGTGAAAAAAAATAGTTGAAACTTAAGAATATTAAAATCCAAACCAACAACACTTCGGTAATAACAGGGTTGGTGAACCAGAGCACGATACACACGCCGCTGATTTGAAAGAACAGCGGCAAGACATCATATATAATTCGGTCCGCCAGAGTTTCGAAGGCGCGGGCGAACCGATTAACCCTCTGCACAAGAGAGCCGGTGAAATTGTTGGCGTAAAACGCGTACGAGTGCTCTATCATATAATCAAAACTGATTTGCTTTAGGTCGGCAATGACTTTAGACTCAAAGTGTACCGTCGCAAACGTACCCAACCGATAACCCGCCCACACCACGAGGTTAAATCCGAGAATCACAATGATGATATGCATCAGTTCCACGACCCGAGCATCCACCGAAACCATTTGACTTAAAATATCGAAAAACTTTTTATAGTAAATCGGTATGATAATGGAAAAAACTCTGGCAAGCGCGACACCGAATACCGAGAAAAACAGCGTGGGTTTGTGGCGGGACATGCCTCGCCAAAACGCTTTGAGCACGTCAACCGTAGTCGCCGTGCCACTATAAGTTTGTTTGGTTTTTTCGCTATAGAAGGTCATAACCGTGCATTATAACAAACTCGAACCCGAGTTTCACTTAACGGGCAAGCATAAGGCCGAATTTTTTAATGACAGGGAGATTGACCTCCGTACGTTTAAGAAAAATAATAATGTTACTGTCCAAAAACACGGGCGCCCACTCGCTGTCATTGGCACGGGCGGCCAGAAACTGCTGCCCCCACGGAGTCGCATCGTTGCGGGAAAATACAATGGCATTGAAACCGTATCTGTCTTCCGCCGCTTTCCACACATCGGCGTTCTCCTGCATGGGAATATACGTTTTCTGAAAAAAGCCGCTTGGATAAGCCTCCGGACGATTGTCCACGAACACTTTTTCCTGCGGATATAAGTGGAAAATAAGATAGCCGCCGATATCGTAATCGTTAAAAATCGGCCCTTTCAAACCTTCCCGCTTCCAAAAGTCCGCGGCGGCGCTGTTCCCCTGCTCCAATCCGACACCGCCGCCTCGCCAGTAAGGAAAATACTTGAGCATGCCGCTTGAAACCGAAAGCAAAATGGCCACCGCGAGCGCGAAGGCGGCAAATACGTCAGTGGAGCGTTTTTCTGTCGCTGACAAATCCTGGAAAAAACCCTTGAGGTTTGAAATAATCACCGGAATAGCGAAAAAACCGAACAGGGCGATATTGCGGGTCGCGAACCACGCCATGCCGCCAAACCCCAGCGTGAACAGCACTGATGAAATTTCAATTTTCCGCCACTCTTTCCTAAAAATCGGCACCAGAAAACTCAAGGCGGTAAGAGAAAAAATGATTTTAAAAATGGTCAGGCCGGGGCGTTTTCCCAAAACATTTTCCAAAAACCATACCGACTGATTTTCGACGAGAGGGTAACCGTAGTTTTTGAAAATGGTAAACACTTCGACTAATCCGTACACTCCGAAAGGACTCACGAAAGACGCCAGGAGAGTAAAAAAGAGAATGAAAAAAAGCCTTCGGGCTATAATCCGATTGGTGACCAAACTTTCGACCAAAAACACCCCGACCACCACCGGACCGAGAATGAAATAAATGTGCGTGTTAACCCAAAGTATTTGAGCGAAAGGAATTACGTACAACGCTTTTAGGTATTTCGGATTGCCGGGACTGTCGCGAAAACGAAGGAGGATAAGAAAGAGCAGGGCGGCAAAAAGATAACTTAACGCTTCGGGACGGATTTCGGTGCGCTCGGCTAAAATCAGTACCACTACTCCGGACACAAGCGCCGCCAAACCGATTCCCGCCTTTGGCCTGATAGCGAGAAAAAACAACCACAGTGTGGCTAGACTCACGATAATGAAAAAAAATTCCGTTCCGGCAAAGCCAAAGAGGTTCCACAGAAAATAAAATATCAGACCGCTGCCCCAGTGGTGGTTGATAACGGGAAAATCAGGATTGGTGTAAGAGTAAAAATTGGTCGTAAGTACCGACGCGTTTTGGAGGAGCGTTTCTCCGTTCTTGATATGCCGTCCCAAGTCTGCGGTCACAAGGTTGATTTGGTGCGTCAGAAAAAGCCCGTAGAAAACAAGAAGTAACGTAGGTATAAGAATCGCCAGCACGCGACCTGTTTTTTCGGAAAACATGAGAAAATTGTAGCACAAACCGCGTCCGCCACCTGTTACGGCGAGGGTATGGTGGAACAGAAGAAATTTTGGCATAAGGTACATTTTCCGTGGCTTGTTTTGCCACTTTTTCCCTTGTACTACAAGGCTAGAAGTGCTAACTTTTAGCTATCATGATTAAAAAAACAACAAAATATG